>OFCG01000359.1_pt1 | contig 19449 bp, 19 predicted proteins | sample 1520781 | NCBI WGS metagenome assembly OFCG01 (sample SAMEA2699038, study PRJEB24076) | metagenome | reverse complement strand
CTTCACATGCAAATGGTTGTGCCCAGCTCGAGGGCGTGATAGCAATCTCAGTATCACCGGGTGGCAGTTCAAATTGCTCCCATTGATTACCGATCGTGTGAAGGGTGCGGTTCTCAGACCCATTCAAATAGGTCTTAGCATTGGCAACATCAATGGTCAGCACATCGCCATTTGAAAACCTGTTCTTGATGTCTGTCCACCAATTTACGTGCTGCCAGTCAAATTGAACCGCGATTAATTTCATCCCAGCTTGTCCCCATGTGTTGTTGCGTTCAAACCAAACGGAAAATGCTTCAACGTTCTCACTAATCATGTCTGGACGAGTCAAAGGCGGCAAAGAGACGGTCATTTCACGACCACTTTTGCCATTCCATGGAGAGACTTCAAAATTGATGCTCGAGCCGAATTTGCTCAATCTAGCTTGCATTAACTTATCATTTGTGAATTTCGATCGATCAAGTGACATGGTTCCCACTTGCTGGTCTTTAACATAACAATTGACCTGAATCTCGTCTTTGACAGCATTGTTGTCTGTGATCACCATTTGATACTGAACTTTGCCACCGGCCTCAAGCGTTAGCTCCATGCGGCCCAATTCGGACACCGTCGTCTCAAAATGAAGCATCATGGATACAGTAAAGTTGTTGTTACGCGTATTTTGACTTGTGGCGGCAATTGGTATTTTGGCGGCTGGACCATTCCAATAAGTCCCAGTTGAAGCATATGCAGGTTCCATATGCGGCCCGTTGTAGCTGTCACTGGCATAATTGATTGATCCAGTCTGCTTGTTTGGTTTGCTTGAATCACCGCCCCAATTCGGATTGTTAGTGGCTGATTGATTGTATATCGTGCCGGATATTGGTGCTGAGAAATCTCCGTTTAGCCCTTTCTCCGACACGTCGGTAGTATATCCATCTATTTCTTGCGTGCCAAATTGGAGAATACCCGGGCGATCATTAACAATCCCAACCATGCCGTTATCAGCATGCATAGTGGCCGTAATAACTGGCTCAACAGGATAAGTGCCGCCATTGTGAACCGTGATGGTGTTGGTATAGTATTCAGGATCCGCTGGGTTAGGCGACCATGGAGAAGCTGTTGGTTCTTGTTCTAGCTTGATATTATCAATACAAATCCATCCTGGACTTGCTGATGTTTTAATAAAGCCGAAGCGCAAAGCGGTTACAGTGACATCTGTATCTGCTGTCCACGTTTTTACAAAACGATGCCACGTTTTGGGTTCTCCTGAATTATCCCGTGAGTCACGACCCATTGACAACTCATAAATAGGAGTTGTTTTGTCGGTTTCCAGCAAATAGTCTGACGCTTGTCCAGTAGCAGACCCTGCGCTTGCATAGTAGTAGCTATATGTCCACGTTTCACCCTTTTTTATAAGGACGGGTGTAATTAGATAAGAAGCATTTTGATTTGGATCAAGCGAAGAATCTGTGCTGTAGTTCTCAATTAGTAGCATATAATTACCGAGCGGCATTGGTAGCAAAGGCACTTGTCCGACTACTTGGAAAGTTCTATTTGTTGATTTACCATCACCCCAAAAATAGTTTGCTGGGGTTTGTCCAGATTCAAATCCAGAATCTGTTAACAGGTTCACTGGCACGTCCTTGTATGGCATATTGTCAAATGTCTGCGTGGCTACCGAGTGCGCAATGCCATCGGGAACGAGAAAATTAATAGTACCAGTTCCAAGAAAATAAGCCCGGTCCATATCAATCTTGCCGTCAACTTTTGCATACCAAAATTCATCAGGGCGATCATCAATGATTAGCTTCTGAACATCCGTGCTATAAAGCAATGGCGCTAACTGTCGTTCAAATTCACGACGAGATAGCGCCACAAAATCATAAGTCACTGGAATGATTCTAGACTTAAGACGACTATTGATAAGCATCTCACCATCGCTAATTCCAACAGACTGGGAAGTGTTTTCAATCTCTGATGTAATTCCCCTAGCAGCACTAAACTGCAGAACGGAACTACCAATCTTATGTCCTCCAAATATCAAGTTCGCCAATTAATAAACACCCCTTCCATGTCTTTCTCTGATTGTGTTTTGCTTATCCAGCTCATTAATTGTTGGGTACAACCATTTGCCAATTTCGCGGTTATTTTCCAGCACTACTTTGCCTTCAGTACGTTGTGTATGATTAATCTTATAAGTTGTTAATTCGATCAGTCTTGCAAGCAAATCCTCAACACGACCATTGCTACCACTAGAAATGCTGGTAACAAAGGTTTGCGGATTCAATTGGTTTATTCTATTAGCAGCGCCTCCGAAGTCTGTAGTGCCGCCAGCAAAACGTGGAATGTTCATTCGACGAGCCTTATCAGCAGGAATAACCATTGAGTGACGAGCAAGCGGAAAAACCACATTTCGTTCTTTGAACATAAACATATTGCCATTAGGAGTGATAATAGGCTCTTGATAGTTAGATCCGGAGGCATCGTTCACCATCGCAAATCCGTTCCCACCAAAATCAGAAGTGCCGTTCTTAAGGTGAAGAAGCTTAGCAATTGTTGAGCTTACGTTAGCTACGAAATTAAACGTTTTAGTAATCGTCTGATCACCGCCGAAGGAACTGACTGCCCGCTTTGCCGCAGCAGCAGGCCCACTAGTTTTATCGTGGCCATTAAAGTATTTGTCTAACGGCTCCTTGCTGTTAAACATCAGAACACTGCTTTGCCCCCTTGATGACTCGCTGTTAACACTAGATGAATCGCCTTTAAATGGTTTTGTTTGAGGGTTGACGCTATTAAATCCCTTTATAGATGCTTCTCCTTGACTAGAAGCACCGTTCACACTACTAGGATCACCGATAAACAGCTTAAGTCCCGGAAGAACTGTATCGTAATGCCCGATGCTTCCTTCGCCAGATTTGGCTGCATTGGTAACGCCGCTAGAGTTTCCACCGAACTGCTTTTTATCAGGTAACACAGTTGCATAGTCAGCGATTACTTCTTTGGCTTTAATTGTTTCGGCTAATAGTGGATTGCTATCTCCCTTTAAAATTTTGGCATCGGGATTAACATCGACATTATATTTATCCATGTTGACTCCAGCAGCAATCAGCTTTTGCCTGGCATCGTCATCATTTATCAACAATCGTTTTGTCGAATCCGGTAAACTATCAAATGAGCCATATTTGACAACCATGTCAGCTAATTCTGGCATGCCTTTAGTTTTCAGAATTGCATTCTTTTCTTCAACCGAAAGGCCATTCCACTTTTGATTTTGAATCATTGCCTGAATCAGCGGAACAGTTGCTTTATCCTGAACTATTGCCTCTAATTGCTTTGTATCAAGTTGATTCCAGCCATGAACCTGATCAATTGCCGCCGTTAGTTGACTGTAGTCCCCTTTAACTGCAGCCTCCATTTGCTTAGGAGTGATAGTGTCCCACAGTCCTAGCTGATCAATCATGTCAGCTAAATCCGTTTTACCTATTGCCTTTAGTTGGGCATATTTCTCATTCATGTCGAGGCTGTTCCAAAGTCCCATATTGAACAAAACATCTTCTAAATCTTTTTTGCCCTTTGCTTGTAGAAGCGCATTTTGAGTCTTGAGGTCAAGCTTGTTCCACCGACCAGAATTAACGAGCGCATCAACCAACGGAATGTTAGCCTTGTCTTTTACCAAGACTTGCTTGTCTTCCACATCTAGTTGATTCCATGTACCAGCTTGAATAATCGCGTCAACCAGCGGTGCATAGTCTCCTTTGACAACCGCCTGCTGCTGTTCAAGTGTTAAATCATTCCAAGAAACCATGCGCTTCATAAGATCAGCCAAATCTTTTCGGCCAGTCTCTTTGATGATTGCGTTCTTCTCATCGACGCTAAGCGAATTCCACTTATCAGTTGATGCCAGTGCTATGGCAATTGTTTCTTTTGCATTAGTGCTAATCTTTGCATTTTTTAAGTCAAAGGTTAGACGCTTCCACCCTTCTTTGGTATTAGCTGTATCGTGCAACACCTCCGGAAGATTTGTGATAACTTTGCCTGTTTTTGGATCAAGAACTAGCTTGTTCCAATCGTTGCCAGCTTTCTTGACGTTCTTGCTCATTCCATCTGATACAGCGGCGGCAAACTGCTTTGTGTCCTTAACCCCCTTGCTCATCGCATCGGAATACGCATTCATCGCCTTTTTGGCTTGAGAAGCGGTCGCACCAAACTCGGTTTGAAGTTTTTGCTGAATCGTCTTGCTTGAAAGCCCTTGTGCTTTCATAGCCTGAATTGCACCGGCATAGATGACTTTCATTTTATCTTGATGATCTTTTTCTAGTGCTTCAATAGCCCGGTTTTTATCAGAGGTGCTCAATTCAGATGAATTTTTAATCGCAGCATAATGTCGCCCATTAGTATCAAGTTCATTGGCAAATGCCTGCTGCATCTGACTGTACTGTTCCTTAGCAGCGGACTGACTCATGCGTATTTTTTCGCCATTGATGGCTTTCAATACGTTAGCTTGCTGAGTTCCAGAAATTCTAAGCGTTTTGACTGCTTCAGAAGCACTGCTCTTACGCAGATTGTCCAGCACCTGAATCTGATCACGTGTTAGCTCTACATGTGCTTTGCTGGCAGATTCTGTAATTGACGTAGCTTTTTTAGCATTTTCTTCCAGTTGCTTGATATGCTTATCATCAGCAGCTTTTGTTTCCATGGCTTCCTGCCTAATAGCTTTAGCAGCAGAACCGCCAACTTCATTGGCAAGCTTTTTTAAGGAAGATAGTGTTTGGTCAGAAGATTTCTTAGCAGCCTTGGTAATGTCATCAAAGCCTTTTTTGATGGTTTTGCTATTTTGCTCGACTGTGTGGTTGGTATCATCAAAAGCACCTGAAATTGCCCCTGAAGCATCTTTCATTTTGGAAGCAGATCGGTCGGCATCGGCGCCAATATCAGTACCCCATCGTGAAGTTCTGTCAGCAGACTCAAGAGCCTTTTTGCCCCACAATTCCCAGATGGCTACACCGGCACCGACAACTGCTGTCACACCTAAAACAACTGGGACGATTGGCCCCAATGCCGCTAGTAATCCTGTTCCGCTCGCTGCGGCTCCGCCCATGGCTGCTCCCATTCCAGAAGTGCCTTCTGCCGCCGCTGCTGCGGCTGGTGCAACCTTCAATGCTTCAAAGGCTGTCTTACTAAACCCGGATTTGAGCACATCCATTGCAGTTCCACCGAGTTTTGCAGCCGTGGCTGCTCGCCCAATGACTCCCGCAATTCCAGATATTCCTTTGCTCAAAGCAACAACGGGCTTAAGAGCTCCACCGATAAGAGAACTAACTGGCCCCACAACTGCCGCAAATGCTGCAAATTTAATAATGGTTTGTTGCGTACCACTGTCCATTTTTGTAAAGGCATTGACAACATCGGTTGCTGTTTTGATAAGAGGAGTCAGCGTCGGTAGAAGCTTTTGACCTACTTCAATTCCTAAAACATGAATCGACTCTTGAAATCTCTTCAATTTGGCGGCATCCGTATTGTTTAACTGGTTAGCAATTTTGGCAGTTGTCCCGCTGGCATGCTCAGCTTCACTGGTATATTTGCGTAGCTCACCGCCACCTGCACCAATTAAGGCATTCATGCCGGCTTGCGCTTCAGTGCCAAAAGCCAACGCTACTGCAGAAGCACGTTGCTGGTCCGTCCACCCCTTAGTGTTATTCTTGATTTTGTCAATAATCTCTGGAAGAGTTAAAGTTCCTTTTTTGAAATCAGAAACAGATATGCCTAATTCATTAAAGCCCTGAAGGTTTTGCTTAGAAGGCTTCAACAGTCTTGTTAAAGCACCACGTAATGCTGTGCCAGCAACTGATCCTTCAATCCCTTTGTTGCTCATAATACCAATAGCAGCCGCTGTTTCTTCGAGTGAAATACCAGCAGCATGAGCAGAAGGCCCGACATACGTCATTGCCTCGCCCATATCTTGGAACCCTGCCGCAGTAGCGTTCGCAACATAGGTAAGAGTATCTGTAACGCGAGACGTATTTTTAAGCATGCCCGTTGTTGATTCTGTCTTTAGACCAAATTGCTCCAAAACGGATGTAGAAACATGCATAACATCGTTGAAGTCATCGCCAGACGCTTTTGCCGCATTGAGAACTGCAGGCATTGCGCCTAATGTTTGCGCAGCGGTATAGCCGCGTTTGATCATTTCTGACATGCCGTCGTTAATTGCAGCCGTGGAAACGCCATATTCAACCGACCACTTTTTAGATGCTGATGCTAGTTGATCAAGTTGCGCACGATACTTGGCAGTAATCGCACCCCCATTTGTTAGCAAGGGCCCCATTGCTTGAATTTGGCTGTTGAAATCAATAGCAGATTTAGCTGCTGCTACAAATCCAATGGCAATTGGAGCAGTTACTGCCTTGGTCATCGTTGATCCGAAACTAGTTAGCTTAGAGCTTGTCTTTTCGGTAACAGATGCAAACTTTGATGCACCGTTTGATACTTTAGTCCAGCCGTCACTTTGCAGCGCAATCTCTTTGCGTAAGGCCGCCATTCGATTTTCATTTTGAGCAGCAGCGGCAGCAGTCCGATTATACTGTGATGCAGCATTAGCTTGCAGCTTTGTAGCACGATTAATTTCTTCCTGCGATGCAGTCTCACTTTTATTAAGTTTTTCAACCGCTTTTGAATTTTCATCATACTGTTCTCGTTGTTTCTGAAGCTGAGCTTGGTAGTTCTTTGACTGGCGGCTCAATGTGTCATAGGTTGAACGCATGTTGTTGATAGACTTTTCAGAGCCCTTAAACGCAGCATCTTGAGCCCGCAACTCAGCGGCAGTTGCTTTAATCGAAGAGTTCAAAACTCGCTGGCTCACTTGAAACGGATCAATATTCAAACTTACGGTGGCCGCAATTTGTCCGAGATTTCCTAACATGTTTTACCTCCTTTCATAGAACTAGAAAAGGAACGGAAAGGCCTTGTCGATCGTGGTCTCCCGTTCCTCGTAAATCTGGTTAAGTTTTTCAATATCGCGGAGCGTCATAGCATCAACGTCAGCTAATCGGTAGCCTTCAGAGAGCCTTGCTTTGTAGAAGTCGTCAAGGTTGCTAATGGCTTCTTTGACGTCCGCTTCGGTGATTTTTTTGCTGTGTCCTTCTTATCCTCTTCACCATCGCTTAGAGAATCGCCAATGGCATCATTGATTGAATCCAGCGATTTCAAAGAAATAGACGAGCCATCAATAACATCATCGGTAGTAAACTGGTTTTTCCAGAAATCAACCGCAAATTTGGCTAAGTTTTTCTCGTTCTCATCGTAATCATCGTTTGAAGGGCCATCTTTACGGTTTAGCATGCGCAATTGTTGTTGCTGCACTTTTAAGGCGTTCGTGGTATCACGTAATGTTGGCTCTCCATTTCGTGTGAACACGCACGTTTCGCCTTTGATATTTAGTTTAATTTGATATGCCATGCTTAATCTCCTTAGGTATAAGCCGCCCGCTGTTCGCGTATTGTGCATTTACAAGGCGACGAGTTCATTGCTAAGCCACAGTAATCGTTGCGGTGGCAGTTTTACCACCATCGTCAGTTGTGACTGTTACGGTTGCAGACCCTGCCTTTACACCAGCCACAGTTCCATCACTGGAAACGGTAGCAACTGTGGGATCTGACGTTTTGAAAGTAACTTGTTTATTTGCGGCATCAGCCGGATTAATTTGCACTTTCAACGCTGTAGATGCGCCAACCGCAAGATTAATCGAACTGTTCTCAAAGCTGACACCGACTACGCTTTTGGGGCAATAGTCGCGTCTTCAGCAGTCTTAGGGAATACATAGCCGTGGAAGGTATCAAAATCGAATCCATCGTTGTCTTCACGACCAATCAACACAACATTGCCAGTGTCTTGGTCACCTCGAGGAATAAATGAGCCTTCGATACTGTCAGCACTTGGATCTGGTGTGCCGTCAACAGTCTTGGTATCAACGCCCGGAAGTGAGAACATTCCCTTGAGCATACCAACCCAAACGTACTTGCCATTTGAAAGCTTCGTGCGGAACAAAGTTGCGGCGTAATTAGGGCTAAGGTTCTTTGGATATACTTCAACCCCATTAACAACCTTAATGCCAAATAAATCAGACTTCATAACGGAATCAACATCGTACATTTCGATTGTTTCGGTTGCTTCTGTGATACCACCAGAAAGAATCAAGTACGGGCCATCATCAGCGGACAGCGTCTTTTGCTCTGTTTTAATATCCAATTTCACACTAGATAAGCCTTGCATCTTTCGTGTGCTTAGTACAAAGTCGTCATCACCGACAACCCCGTATTCAAAGGCTGAAGCCCCAAATTTTGCTAACTTCTTATTAGTTGTTACAGCAGTATCTGCCATATTTAAAATCCTCCTTTAGGAAAATAAAAAGGACTAGCCAATCGGCAGTCCTTGAAACTGAAAGTATCCTGTTGTCATGCGAAGGGCTGGGGTATCACCATCAACGTAGGAGTTGCGATAATACCTTTCCCAGCCAGACGCATGTAGTGCTTGATATATCTGTGTTTCAATTTTTTCTTGTTGATCCCAGTCCGTTTTGTCCACCCAAAAATCTACTTGTACTTTCGGATACTCTAGGATTCTAGAATCGTCAGCATAGTCAGCACCATCACCGGGCAAAGAAGTGATTCTCACCCATGGAGCTAGACTTTCAGGAGTTACGCTAGTTTGGTTATTGAAGTCTGGAGTGCCTATATACACCTTGTCAGCAATATCCAAATTGGCTGACAGGATGTCATAAACACGTTTTTCAGGTGCCATTACATCCCGCCTTCCTTCAAGTGGCTTAGGAAAGCAGCGATAACAACTGGCCGCATGACTTCTTGAGTTTCCTCAATGAAATGTTGCGGGTCCTGCATTGAAGTGCCCGAGTTTGGAAAGTGAGCACGCCAGCCAGTATCTTTACCATATCCAACGTCTACTTCTGTTAAGCCGCTCGTTTCACGGACACTTGAAAGCTTGATGTCATCTCTCAGATGTCCGCTCATATCAGTATCGCCGTCCCACTCAGGCGTATTGCTTTTTAGCTTGTCGGCAAACTTCTGTGCGCCATCTCGGACAGCCGCTCGAGCCTCTTTTGCAACTCCAAATTGGAGCTTGTTAAGATTAGCGAGCAGTTCAGCATCCCCTGTGACTTTTACGCCCATCAGCTCACCACCTTTGCCGTAATCGTTGTCAGATCGCGCCTCTCGTAATCAGGATCAAGGCCTGTGATTTGATATTCCTTCCCATGCCACTGAATTCGCCAAGTTGGTTGGATTTCCTCTGCGGTCAAAAATCGCACTAAAAAAGTCGGGCTATCTTTGCGAGTGCCCAACTTCGTCTGTGGATCATTTGCTTCTCTGATTGGTACCTTAGGAACTTCCGCCCAAACCGTCATATGCTTAACGAGCACACCATCAACTGGAACTCCGTTAACCTTTTTTGACTCATAGCTGACGAACGCAATTCTCTCAGTCATTCGATTAGTTCGCATAAGGATCACCATCCTCTTCCGGCAATTCTGAGCGAAGCTGATTGATGATATTTGTGGTTGATGTTTGCAACGGAAAGCGCATGACTTCAGCACCCATACCTCGGTAGTCATAGTCTTCCTTCACTTGCTTCATGAGCGCTGTGAAGAAACGATCCCGAGTTTCTGGATTGCTTAGAAATTGTTCCGGATTTGATCCAAAACTAATAGCCGAACTGATTTCACCACAAGCGTCATGCACCAGTTGCATAATCATTGGGTCTTCGATTGTCTGATCAACTTTCAAGTACATTTTCAGAACCTGAAACTGTTCATCAGTCAGTGGGCTTTTGTCAAGCGTAGTATCTGCCAAGAGTAATCACCTACCCGGCGTTAACAGTAACGGCAAGTGTTGAGCTGATGCCATTAGTGCTAAATGTGATTGTCGCTGCACCCGCTGCCAGATTGGTAATGGTGTAAACACCATCGGACTTCTTAACAACCGTAGCGACGTTTTCATCGCTCGACACGGCTTCGACTGCTTGAGGAGCGCCATCAGGAGTGACTGTCACCGTGATATCTTTTGTGGCACCGATACCACCCGTGAACGTTTTCTGGCTCAAAGTCACTCCGTCAGGCGTTACACTTTTGGGATATATGTGAGGAAGTACCCTGCTTTTTCGTCAGCAACAGATACACCAAAGCGCATTCCTGCTTGCAAGAATTGGCCGTAAATCTGATCATCAACCCAGCGAACCATGAAGTCTGCGCGGTTAGCAAACAGAATTGCCCGCTTGATGTCGCCCAAAAAGGCGTGTGCTTCGCCTGCTACCCCCAAAGTATCATCAGATACAACAGCAATCGGCATGCCAAGAACGCTCTTGCCAGACGGGGTCAAGATGCTATCTTGTAACAAGTAGCGACCATTGCCATCTTTAACTGTGTCCAAGAAATTGTAGAAACTCTGTGAAGCAATAATCACACGAGAATATGCAGGATCTAAATCAACGTTATTGATATGCTTCAAATCATCAACGCTAGAGATCGTCTTGGCAGTGAAGCCTTTCAGCAGAGTTGCGACAGCATCGTTAGTCGTATTGACCTTAATTTGTTGTGCGTTCTGGGCAATCAGGCCAACCAAATCAATCGCAGAGTCGTCAATTGACTCCTGCGAGACTGGTAACGCCTGACGATACGTTTCAACAGACCAGTTGACCGGTTTGAATTCTGGTTTTGCCATTGCTGGGTTCTTTTCCAACTCGGCGACAGTGACCATCTTGGTTGTGGCATTTGCAACCGTTGGATAGGTGCCTTTTTGTGTAGAGGCTTGGAATACGTTCGTGAAAGGTTTCAGATCAACAACAGTCTGCAATTCACGTTGCGGGTTGTTGATAATGGTTTCTGGAATGGTCGAGGCCGCGTCTGCAGCCTTGACACCGGCATTTACCGCATCACTGGCATCAGTAGGATCAGCTCGTAAAACTGCAAATGTGCCAACATCAGTCTTTTCAAAATTGACGCCATCAGTATTACGACCACGAGTATGCAAATAAGCATTCAGTGCATCGCGATAGCTATGCTCTTCCGGATGATTGGGCTTCTTCCCACTCGGCTGTTCATTGCCTTTCAACGCAGCCTCGTATAAGTCACGTTTTTCTTCAAGATCTTTGATCTCTTTGTCAGCTTTATCATACTTGGCACGAACGCCTTCTGCCTTCTTCAGGTTTTCCTCGGAATCTTCACCTTCAAGTAAAGAACGAAGTTCTGTCTTCATAGCTGGCAACGCTGAACGCTTTTCATCAAGTTGCTTTTTAACAGCAGCTAATTTTTCATCTAAAGTCATCTAGTGACCCTCCTTATTTTTTGTATAAAAATAGGCACCGATTATTCGATGCCTTTGAGCAAGTCCTCTTTATTCAATTGATAAAGCATCTTACGCCGCTTACGTTCCCATTCTGGCGGCTGATCTAGCGCTTTTATCTGTTCCAACGATCGTGCTCCGACCTTTACCTCAGTATCCGGATATGCTGGCGTGGTTACTGGAGAAACATCATATATATGATCAATTGATCTAATCAAGCGATTGTATGGAGCCTCAGCATCCCCATCACGAGTCCATTTTTGAGCATCGGTATCATCAGTAATTGTAAATGCAAAGCTCGACTGACTGATGATTCCCTGACGAACGTTTTCCAGCAAGTCACGGCCAAGCTGCGTGTCCGGAGGCGTCAGCGTGTATTTCAGCCCTGTGTCATCAACTGATAGCTGCAAATTGATACCAGTTCGTCCTAACACTTGGTTCTGATCATGGTTGAAAAGCGCAACTACATTACTCATGTCAGCATTATCTAAGGCATGAGGGTCAATTTGCTCTCTAAAAGAATAATCACCGAATCCCATTGGATCAGACTTCCGATTGAATTTTAATGCATACCCATCGATGACCGTAGGATGATCATCATCACCATCACGAATTTGCATTGGTGCCGCTGCCATTCTGATTTCCTTTGGCATTAGTATCACCTCCCTTCAATTCTGCTGCATGTTCAGCTTGATATGCTGCCTTTTGATCAAGAAATACTGTGTTAAGTGTCGACTGAATACGATCCATGTTCGGGTCTTTTAATGGTTTCTTTCCAAGCTCCGCACGTCCCTCGTTTCCAGTCCACAGTCCACCATTAACTGCTGTATTTACGTCAGCAATCGGCAATCCATTTACTGATTTTGTGTCGAATCCTATGGAATATTGGTGCCGTTGCGCGTCATCAAGCAGCTTTAGTTCAAACTCACTTGTAATCGGTTCAAAGTAAAATGGAAGATCATTGCGAATATAGTCATCAGCAAGCTGTTTAACTGACTGATTGGGACTGTTTTGGGCTAATCGATACGCTGGCACCCGCAAAGCCTTCGCAATCTGCGCTGTTGAATAGTTATTGCTGTTAATCAGATTAAGAACGTTGGTATCAACTTCCAACGGCTGATAATCCATCGTTGCGTCAACTATAATTGGTGATCCAGCATCAGCGCCTGCCTGTGCCCTTTCAAAATCTTCACGAATCTTCTGACGTGCTTCGGCGGACAGGCGACTCTCCTTTGCTTTGATAATTGAGCCTTTCAAGCCGCTCTTGAAGAACTTCTGTAACGTTGAAACACCTGACTCCTGCAGTCCAATTTCATCACCAAGCGACAACAGCGGTGAGCGCCCCATGATTGTGTCGTATGAGAAAAACTTCCAGTGAATGACGTCCTCAAATCCACATACTTTTTGCATGCTAGAATTGTAAGGCGTGAAACGGTAGATGATGTTATCGGGGTCGCTTGTGTCCACCTGCGTCTGTGATGGGGCATAGAACTCAAACATAGCTGGTTCGTTGGTTATCGGATCGCGCACAATACGCGAATAAGCATTGCCAGTCAAAATTGCATTGACCATCATGGAAAATTTCCATTGATAAGCCGACAGCCGCTTATTTACCTTCGTATTCATCAAGTATTCAATATTGGCTAAGTCAACAACCTCATCGGTTGAGCTGTCCGTGATTACTAGCGGAAAACGACTAACATCACCCGAAACAATCGATACAGCCGTAAGCACATCAGAGTTCCGTAGGGCAGAAATGCCAAGATACCCGCCTCGAAATGATGGGATTACCCCAGAATCAAGCAAATGATCTGCCCAGTGAGGGTCCACTTCGGTTGCCAATCCTCGAAATAGCTTCATTCATCTCACCTCCCTTCGTTATCAGGAAGCAGCAGAATAAAGGCGAGAACAAACAACAAGCCGCCGCAAACCATGAATCCAGTAGGCCTATTGATCAAAAAAGCCCCATATCCAGCTAAAATGAAACCTAAAACAGTGGCAATTCCAGCCATATTTGCGCCAAGAATTCTGAAAAAGTTAGCTAGTTTTCCATTCACGTTCTCACCTCCTAAAAGCCAAAGTCGTCACTAAACACACGGTCGTCGTCCAAATAGTTGTCCAAGTCTTCCTTAAAAGCGATGGCATAAGCATCAAGCGTGGCATCAATCATGTCTATTTTGTTAGCATACTTATTCTTATTAATACGGACGCCGTTGTTGTCAGACATTATAACCGCGTTCATTGCGGCGGCCTGCATAATGCGATTATCTGAATGCTTTATGCGACCACTGATAACATCATCGCGGAACTGCTTAGTTGGCATTGACAGTGTAAGTGTCCCCTGACGCACCTGTACCATCGGCCACTCAGGGTGATTCTTCTCAATCGCCGTTAGCATTGGTCCAAATTGATAAGGATCGTACATGATGCCTTGAACATCTAAGTCATTGCGTTCAATGAAGTCTTCGAGCCATTCATATACCCGATCGTTGTCGATGATACCTGATTCTAAGTTGCTGATCTCGCCTTCTCCGTGTTGCTCAGCAGCCAAGTAGTCAATCCGATCCGTCTTTATTTTGTTATCGATGCCACCTTTTGAAGCAACAAATGCATAACCATCAAGCCACCACCAGCCCTCTTGGGGAATTAGCCAAGAAATAGCGAATAGATCGCTTGTACGACCGACATCAATGCCAATCCATGCCCTTTGCCCGCGAATATCGGGCTTGTCGGTCAGCTCTGCCGCTTTCCAAGCATCGAAATCTAAATAACTGTCTTCTGTAGCTTGTCGCCAAATATTGAAGTTTTTTACTAATTTAGCGTTTAGACTGCCATCAGCACGAGCTTGAGCTAACTTAGTCGTCAGATAATCACTGATTTGGCCGTTTAAGGTATCAACGTCAAGTAGTGGATTCGATTTGATCCAAGAATTGGGGTCATCAACCTCTTGTACGTTGTCTTGTTCAGCAATAAATGCAAAATAGCGTTCTGCCTTTTCTTCACCGGACAACACCTTTTTGGCGTATGGATAATTCTGCTGGAACATCGGCACATTCATATCGAATCCCGCCGTGCTGATAATAAATGTCAGATAACTCGGGAGTAATACCTGACCAGAGGCAAGAGTTTCAATCATGTCTGTCGTCTTCGCATTGGCGTATTCATCAACAACCGCGACATGCGGCTCATAGCCATCGACAAGGCCAGTATCACGAGAGAATGAACGAATTGTTGAACCATCATCAAGGTTGACTAGCTCATCACGCGTGATTTTGACCATGCGTTTAATGCCAGGGTCTTTTCGCATGAGAGCGCGAAGTCGATCCTTAACCATGCCGAATACGATGCCTGCTTGCTTACGATCATTGGCTGCCGTGTATAACTGTCGTTTGTTGGCTGGATTCTTGCCAAACAGGAACTCGTAGAGAATGACACCAGAAATTAAAAGCGACTTGCCGTTTTTACGTGCCATTGAAATGAACACATCGGTAAATCGCCTTATATTTGGATCATCTTTGTCAACCCATCCGTATATGCTGCCGATAATAAATTTCTGAAACGGTGCCAACGGCTGTGGTTTGCCGCTTTTCGGTTCTGGTAGAATTTCCATGAACTTAACGGCTTTCCCTGCCAGATTAGGATCGTATTGCCATCGCCAATCTGTCTTCCTCAAGTCTTCCTGATGTCGTTCGACTGCTTTCTTCACTGCGTTAGAAGTAATAAGACGACCGTCCAGCACACGTTTTATGAAATTAGGCATTGGATCCTTAAATTTTGACAACCAGCATCACCTCCATCGCAGTCAGCCAAAAGTATCAATGATTGAATCATTTTTCTGTGCTTCGGTCTTAGGCATGCTCATCTGCATCCGGCTATTGACATTAAGACCAAGATCACTGGCTAGACTTTTAATATTTGCCGTTGCTTTATTCAATATGCCAACGTATGCATAATACTCATCTTGATCTCCATTCTTTAAAGCCAGCTTCATGTTGACCGAAGTGTTTTTATAAACGGAATACCATGTGCAATAATTTTCCAACTCGGCGCGATCGAGATTTCTAAGTGGTAAGGTCCCCAAAGATTCGATGATTCGCTTGTATTCTTGTTTTGCGACTGGGTCAAGATGATTAGGCGGTGTTACCTGAAGTTTTGGAATGCCATCTTTGGCCATCAATTCCGCATGTAGTTTGGCTTCCTGCCGTTCTTTGGTCAAATCACCCTTCGACATTTGCAATACTTTGTATTTTCCAGCCATTTCCCACTTCACCTCCTAATATCTATATAAAATGGGTCTTATTGACCTCCTACCCCCTAAAAATCGTTACAATTTGGGGTGCAAAAAAGAGGCCGACCGTTCTTCCGTTCTAAGAAATGTAACCCCCGATAAAAATGGATGGGGGTCTAGCCACTTTTAGCCCGTGAAGTTGCCCGATAAATTATCGAAAATTTGTTTTTTAATTTTTTATTTCTTTGAATTTTTTAAATTTGTTTTGCGATTTCAATTCATCAAGTTTGTTCATCGCTTTGATGAATTGACTCACATCTCGACCTTGCTTAGACAGTCTCTGCATGCATGTGTCTCGGTCAGTGTCGATGAGTATGTGTTCGACCTCTCGACTAGCAAGCAACGTGTCTAGCTTCTCATCTGGATATGTCATGACTAACCATACATGGTCGAAGGTCTGCTCTGCTTTAAGCTTCCGCAGTATCAGCTCATAGATTAGCTGCACATAATCATTGGCGTCTATATTGCCCTGATGTAATGGCAGGCCTGTTAACGCCGTCATGAGATGGTCGTAATCATAGACGAGGTCATGCTGTCCTTGATGTCGCTTGACGTACGTTGACTTGCCACTTGCTGGATAGCCAACGATTACTGTAATCTTCATGGCTCGATGCTGTCCCTTCTTACGCTTGGTTGTCTCACGTCTCGTCTTCCAATAGTGGCAGTCCTTGCATAAAGCCTGCAAATTATCCGCGTTCGTGCGGTCTTCCCAGTCATCTTCGCTTGGAACAATATGATCAACCAATGATGCTTGCAGGCCACAGCGTTGGCATAAACTGTTGTCTCTAATCAATATCTGCTCACGCAGCTGCTTCCATTCATTACTGTGATAGAACTTAAGGTAGTCCGACTGCTGCTCATTCCGCACACGGTTGTACTGCCTATCCGCCTCCGATCTAACACGAGCATTGGCATCAACCAATTGTGGTCTGCCATTTATAAAGGCGAGCTTCTTACTTGGCATGGATAACATTCTTAAAGAGATCAGGTCCCATCGGAGACCCCTGAGCGATTCCTTCGCGGTGATCCCCCTTTAAATATTCGATTTTATAAGCACGGATAACATGATCTGTTGCCGCTGGATCTTTTGTATGCCAGTCAAGTGAAACGCTAACGAGCGCTGTATCTGATCTATCAATCCGTTTGCCATCAATCCAAACATGTGGCACATCATTAATGTCATCGAATTCGATACGAACATGCCGAGTGCTTGCAGACTGCGATGACTGCTCCTGCTTTTGCTGATAGTCAGTCAGCGCTTCGTATAGCTCCGCAATGAATGATTCGCTGAATCCTGCATGATCTGGCATCTCAACGCTTTCTATCTTGGTAGACATTTCAGCCTTGATCTCTTTAAGCCTATCCAATATCGGCTTATCATCTGCATCCACTACAATAGGACTAGCTTTGAATGGATCATCAACCGGCTTGAACTCTACGTCGAAGTCTTTTAGGCTCATCACGCGTACCGAATATCCATGCGGCATATCGTAATCAACTACAATCACATCGCCTGCGGTAACTGCTTGTTCGCCTTTTATCAATACTTTACCGGTATTGAGTTTATAGTGAACCGTAAATTCAAGCGGAATGCTATTCCTCTTAAACTCGTTGCTGACGAACTCACCTACGTCTTCGCAGTCTTCTGGCACCTTGATTGCAATGTATTCCTTTGGCCGTTTCACTACTTTAAGCATGTCTATTCCTCCTAAGATAATATGATTGTCGAATAGGAACCGATACCGTCAATGTTTATACCAGTAACATCCCATCCTGATTTCGTTAGCAAACTCATTACTTCATTAACTACTGCTGGATTGTACTTGGAAACGCCAATTGAGATTGGGGATGTAGTATTAATTCCTTGATTAATGGCATCATTCACATCAGCAATCAGATTGTCTTTGTATTTCTTAGTTGCAGCGGCACGAGTTGGCAGTGATCCTTCCATTTTTGGTAGCACTGGTGCTGGTGGAGGCAACTGACGGTGAGACAATTGCCTACTTTGGCCTTTAGCATTATTTGAGAGCATATGTTTCCCTCCGTGTATTGTTTCCCTTGATAGCTCTTCAATGATTTTTTGCTCCGTGCGGCTAACGTAGCCATAGCTAACACGTTTCATACCTGACATGACTTACACCGCCAACTCGAAGGAATAGCCACGGTGGGTTTTCTGTCTGCCGTGGAGACAATCAGATACCGAATTAGGCTTCAGTCCGAGAACTTTCGAGGCTTTCTCGATACTTTCAAATAAACAGCGGTTTCCTGATCTGTCAGTGACATGAATTGCTTGCTCGTTAGCCTTTGCCGCGCGTTCGTTGCGAGTGCCGTAATTGGTGTTATATGACGCTGTACACCACTCGAGATTTTCAACTCGGTTGTTGCCTTTGTCCTCGTCTCTATGATTTACCTGAGGCAGATTGTCGGGGTTCGGTATGAACGTCTTGGCCATCAAACGATGAGTCAATTTAATTTCCACTTTCCCATCTCGCCACAAGTTGACTTGGTGATACCCGTTGCCTGACACAACGTCAGCGAGTGCTTTGCCTTTTCGGTAGTTCCCTCGTGAGTCTACGCGGTCAAGACTTCTTACTCGACCTATGATTGATATTTGATATAGTCCCTCAAAGCCCTTGATGTCTCTCCAAATTTCCTTGTCGTCCATGATAATCACCTCTCAAACGTAGTAAACGGCCGTTGTCTCGTGGTCAGAATATTCAACCAGTTCAAAAGTTTTATGTGAGACAACGCCCAAGTCATCTGTCCAGCGATCGGTTGGCTTGCGTGTCGATACTTGACGCTGAACGAATCCGCCTAGGTCTTTGCTCATCTCTGAATGTAGATGCCCCGTAAAGAGCTCGCGGTTCTGTGCTGTGCCTAACATGAAGCCAAACTCGTCTAGGTATTTTGCAAGGTAGTTGTTCTTACCCTTGTCGCCATGAGTAGCGCCAATGAAGTTGTGACCAAGCATAGTGCCTTTGTAATGCTTAAGTGATATGTCCCAAGTAATGTTTGTTTGGTTGCTGTAGGCGCGTTTCAATAACCGTGCGAACATATATCCAACTGACGGATCATGATTTCCGGCACAGTACATGACCTCACACTCATTGGCATTCTTAATGATTGCTTCAATCAGTGTCTCGAAGTATTGCTCCATTTCGTTCACAGTCTCGCCTAGGTCGGTTGTTTCTAGCTGTGTGCCCTTTGCTGTGGTTGAGTTGATATTATCCACATGAGCCAGATCACCGCCCAGAATGAGCAATATTTTGGCGTAATGGCCGCGCTGAATGATCTCTAGCTGACGCTTCAATGACTCGGCATAGACATCAAACGTGTGACCATTGAAGTGTGTATCAAACGCAGGAATGACTAAATAGCGATCTGATTCCACAAAAATAGGAGCCTTGGCTTGATACGGCTCCTTGTGTGTGATGATGTCATTCATCAATGATTCATATTGTTCCGCCTCAACTAACGGCCTAATTTGTATCTTGCTTTGATACAATGTCGCTTCAGGCGTCTGCTTCCAGAAATTGCTTGTGGCACGCAAAAGTTCCCATTTGTTGTAATCATACCCGTGAGCTTCCAAAACCTCTCTAGGCGTCATTTTGTGACCCCTGACAACCTTTAGGATAGTCTCACTGGACTGCGTGCCGTCTGAATCGTATTCATTCTTGACTGGTTTTTGGAACTCGATGCCAAGCCGTCTTGCTTTACCTTGAAGCGCATCATAGCTAATCCCGAGCTTGTCGGCTGTCTCGCGTCTGGTAAAGCCTTCAGAGGCGAGCTTCCTAATGTCACCGATCTGTTCATCTGTCCATTGCATCTACTCGC
>OFCG01000329.1_pt1 | contig 21229 bp, 19 predicted proteins | sample 1520781 | NCBI WGS metagenome assembly OFCG01 (sample SAMEA2699038, study PRJEB24076) | metagenome | reverse complement strand
AGCATGAGCCCATGCGGGTTTCTGTGTTGGGCTTTGTCAGAGCCTCTGTTCGAAAAAAGCATGGGTTTCATGCTTTTTTAATAAGAGGTATGGCAAAAATTCAAGTTATCATGGCACTCACCCTGGACGGGTTCCTTCCGCATGAGAACGAGATACTTATGCGGTGGGTGAGGGAGAACAGACGATACGGTTTTCCGCACTGGTCGCAAGATGCCACATTCCGTATTTATCCTCATTACGGTCTGATGGATCTCCTGGATGTGAAGGAAAAGCACGACAAAGGCTGCGCTTATCTGGCTGAAGTGCAGGATGGAAGAAGTGCGGAATATGCCGGTGGGCTTTTCCGGTATAATCTGGTGGACGAGGCGGTGCTTTACCTGCTGCCTCTTTCTTATGGTGACGGAATCCCCCTGACGGGAGAATTCCGGTCTGCCCGCTGGAAACTTCTTGACTGCAAGACTTTTTCAAACGGAATCTGCCGGATGATATATGAACGAAGCGAATGAGAATTCTATTTCAATCCATACCTTTCCATTTTCTTGTACAGTGTCGGGCGACTCATCCCCAACGCTTCCGCCGCACGGCTGACATTGCCGTCATATACATCCAGGGTTTTCTTGACCAGTTCCTTTTCGTCGGTTTCGTTCAACAGGCATTTTCTGCTCGTTTTACAAACGGCCGCATCAAGTTCCATATCCTTGTGGGTCAGCAATGGAGATTCCGCTAGCAATACGGCACGCCTTACCCGGTTGCCAAGCTCACGCACATTGCCCGGCCATGAGTGGGAGAGCATGGATATCTTGGCTTGTTCGGTAAAACCGGAAGTTTTCACACGCATTTCTTCTGAATGTTGTTCACGGAAGAAGTCGGCTAACGGCAATATATCCTCCGGACACTCGGATAGGGACGGCTGGCGTACCTCAAACTCGGCGAGACGGTAGTACAGATCCTCCCTGAAACGTCCCTCCCGTATGGCACGCTCCATATCCTCGTTGGTGGCTGACAATATGCGTACGTCAGCTTCAAGCTCCTTGCGGCTGCCCACAGGACAATACACCCTCTCCTGCAATACCCTGAGCAGCAGGGCCTGCATTCCTGAAGGCATGTTTCCGATCTCGTCAAGGAAGAGCGTGCCGCCCCGGGCCACCTCAAAATAACCGACGGTTTCCTTCTTCGCATCGGTAAACGCCCCCTTCACATGGCCGAAAAATTCTGAGGCGGCAAGTTCCCTTTGGATACAACCGCAGTTCACGGCTACAAAAGGCTTGTCCCTGCGTCCGCTATGCTGTTGGATCAGCTGTGCGACAGACTCTTTTCCACAGCCATTCGGGCCGAGAATCATGACGGAACAATCCAAAGGAGCCACACGGCAGGCTATCCGTTCTGTTTCCCGGAATGCCACGCTGCACCTTTTCATCAATATTTTCCTTTTAGGAACGGCGACAGGCAGACCGAGCAGTCCACGCAACAGTTCCAATAGCTGTCCCTCATAGACAGGTTTGGGTAAGTAGTCCTTCGCGCCCAGTTTGACGGCACGCACCGCATCGGCTATGGAGGCATATTCGGTCATTACCACAAAAGGGATATGCAACCCTTGGGACACGCTCCATTCCAGCAGGCTGATACCGTTCCCTTCGGGAAGGCGGACATCCGTCAGTACCAGCGCCACGTCGTTCTCTTTGATTTTCCGGCGTGCCGAGGGCTCGTCTGTGGCCGTCAAAACTCCGTAACCGGCTTTCAGCAGCCATTTCTCAAGAATATCGCAGAGGATCAGGTTATCCTCCACGATCAGTAAAGTCCTTTTCATTTCCGTCATCCTTTTTTTCTAATTCATTATTCACTTCATCTATCAGTATCCGTATCTGCTCCATAACCTCCAAAGTACGCCTTCTGACCGTCTCGTCACTTGCAGCCTTGTCATGCAGGATTTTCCGGTAGTCCGACAATATATCATCGGCTCCCAACAACACCCAGACCGGAGTCATCCGATGTACGGCTCTCCGCATGATCTCCCGGTCCATCCCCTTCAATGCCCCTTCCAGTTCGGCCAGATCCTTTTCCGACTCTTTCATGATAAGTCCGAACATATGCCGGCGGTCGTCCGTGCTTTCCATCAGGCGGGAATAATCAAACGGGGACGTGCCAGTAGTTCCGCCTGTCATTACGGAGGATAGAAAGGCCAGCAATCCTTTTGAGGAGAAAGGCTTGTGTATGCAACCACAAAAACCGGATTTCACATAGATACCCGAATCGCCGTCACCCCGTGCCGTCATGACAGCGACAGGGATGGTACGGGAATTTCCGATATCCGAGTTACGCAATAATTTCAACAAGCCGAAACCATCGGTCATGGGCATTTGTATGTCTGTCAATACCAGATCATAATCCAGACGGTCGAGTGCGAGAACCGCTTCTTTTACACTTTGGCAGGTCGTACATTCCACGCCGTGGCGTCCGAGCATGTCTTCTGTTATTCTCAAAAGGATGCTGTCATCGTCTACTACCAGTACACGCTTGGGAAGTACCATGGTGGATTGTATTTGGAACTCTTCCGTTTCCGGATCTTCCGTTGTTTCCAAAAGAGGGAACGTCAGGCGGAATGTCGTGCCCTTGCCCGGTCGGCTCTCCACGTCAATGCTTCCGTCCAGTACCTTTACAAGGCCTTTTGTGATAAAAAGCCCCAGACCGAACCCTTCCGAGTTTATATCCTGTGCCGCACGTTCGAACGGACGGAAGACACGGCCCAATGTCTCCTTGTCCATACCGATACCGGTATCGCCTACCTCCACATGCAATTTGCTTTCCACATATCTGGTATGGAAACGGACCGTACCGGCCGGGGTGAACTTGATGGCGTTTGTCAGCAAATTATTCAGTATCTGTTCCAGCTTGTCAGCATCTCCTCTCACCGTGATATTATTGACATTCTCATGCTTTTGTTCAAACAACAGGGCCTGTCCGGCCGCTTTCCGAGCATACTCCTCCGATATGTTGTCAAGCAGGCTGTTCAGACGGAAAGGGACCTCGTTACGGGTATCCTTAGTCTCGTTGATCTTATAAACATCCATCAGGTTGTTCACCAGATTCAGTATATGGCGGCAGGAATGGCGGATATTCTCCAGGTACCCCTCCCGTTTTCTCTTCTCACGGGTTTCCGAAGCCAGCTCCACGCAGTTGCTGATATTGCCCAAAGGTCCCCGTATATCGTGCGAGATGGTCAGGATGATCTGTTTGCGCATTCCCAGCAGCTCCTCGTTCTCCCGGTTTATCCGTTGGAGCTGTGCCCGGCCTTTCCTCTCTTTCTCAATATCATGCCGGATAATCAGAAACGAGACGAATAACAGGGCGGAGGCGGAAACAATTACTATGACAAACAATTTGAAAGAAAACTCTCCGGCTTCCGTGATTTTTTCCTCCCGGTTCATAAATGCGGCCTGTGCCTGCCCGTCAAGATGGGTGACGAGCATGTTCAATTTTTGGTTCAATGCTTTGTTCTGCTTACGCAAGCTGTCCGCGTAGGCGTCTATCCGACGATCACGCTCCTCCTGCATGGCAACCAGTTTGTCATTCAATTCTTGCAACCCTTTCGACGGTTCGAAGACCTGTACTTTCTTTTTCCCTCCAAACCAACTGGCAACCCCTTTCTTCTTTTGGGTGACTGTTCGGATACGAACCGCTTCCCTTGCAACGACAGGCAGACGGTTTGCAAGCAGGCTGTCAGCCTCCTCCAGTTGGGTGATGCTTTTCATGATGTGGAACAGATGCTCTTCTTTCGCCTCCAGTAAATGACATAAGGAATCAATTTGTTCGGGCAGGACAAACATGCCACAACTCGATTTCAATGTTTGCAGCAGGCTGTCCGTATGCAAGCGCTTTCCATGGTAGTTACGGAAATCAGCATCCTCCCAGACAATGACAGACTCCCCGTCGGTGGCAAGTTCGGTAATATGGCGATGTGCCGTATTGACATCATGACGTATCCGGCGTATCTCCGATGTCTCCGCTCTTATCACACGCATACGGTTCCGTTCGTATAAAAGGATGGAGACCATGCCGCAAACGGCCATGACCAATATCATGTATCCTAAAAGTACCTTATGCTGCAATGAGATATTCTCTGTTCCCATAAATTCAATGGATAGATAAAATATAGAAAAGCCCCTGTCTCCTCCGGTAACCGGGTTCAGGCAGGGGCTTTCTCATTGATGAGATGAATTAAACCTTGTCAATCAGTCCCACCTGTATGCTGGCGGTTCCATGTCCTTGTAATGACAGACACCGTGCCATACTGCTTGCCGGACACGCTGCGTCCCAAAGCAGATGCGGTAAGCGTGGTCACCTCCTGCCGTCCGCTGATGTTCATGGCAGTACCGACCGGTAGGGTCACATTGATGGGATAGGTACCTGTTGCCTCTGGCAGCAGCCATACAAACATCCATAAATACCGTTTTCTTTCCATTCCTGACATAAATTCCTGTATTTAAACACTTTTATCATATAAAGCTTCATATTGTCCTGCAATGTGTTTCCATGTATATCGCCTCATGGCAATCTCTTTCATTGCCGCACCATCTATTGTCTTCCTACATACTAATTCCGTCAATTCCTCTGCCGTCTTAAAATAGCAGGCTTTATTTTCCGTGGTTTCCCTATTATATACCACATCATACGCCAGAACCGGCTTTCCAAAAAACATCGCCTCCACCAGAGAGGGATTGGTACCGCCCGCACTATGCCCATGAACATAGCAACAGCACCGATTACGCAGCGCATACAACTCGTCCAAGTCATATACCGCATTCACCATTCGTATATTGCTGTATTCAGCGTATCTCTGTTTTAATTCACGGCTATATTCGCTCCGTTCCCAGTTACCCACGAACACAATATCTTTCCCGCTGGAGGCAAATGCCTCACAAATTACATGGCTGTTGTTCTCCGGCTCTATCCGGCATACGCTGACTGCATAGTTGCCCGGTGTCACCCCGTATTTCCGCAGGACTCCCGTCTGCCGTTCTTCTGATATATTTCTCAGAACCTGATCTCCCCCGTAGGCTATCAAAACCGCTTCTTTATGATAGGTCTCCCTCACATAATCTTGAATACCCTTGTTGTCGGCAATCACCACATCGGCATAGCGGACAGCCATTGCCTCGCTGGCGCGCAGGAACCATCTGGTGAATTTGCCCCATTTGGCACGCCGATGTTCCAACCCGTCAATGTTTGCCACCAGCCGCTTGCGAAACAGCAACCGAAATACCGGCAGGAAAATGCATCCGCTTACACCCAATATCACCACCGTATCGTATCCATGCAAACATTTCAGCATTGAAAGAATGTCATAAGGTGTACTTTGCACTCCGTTTGCATGGAACAAAGGAATGTATTTCAGTCGGACATTCTTATAAGTATTCAGGCGGGTGGCATAATCCTTGCCACTGCAAAAGACGGTGTAACGAACTTCCGGAGAACAGTTATCACCGATAATGTTCTCCACCAAAGTCTCGAAGCCGCCATATTTTGCGGGCACACCCTGTATGCCCACGATAGCTACTTGCTTCATTTAGAATTTGATTCTGAGTCAGGTTATATATAGATATCTTTTAGTTGCCGCTTCATTGAAATCAGGTTGTTTGCGATTGCATCCCTATTTTCTCCTTTCAATTCTTGCGATAAGGTTCTCACGATGGCACTCCGCCAGTCATTGAGACATATTTATTTTTGGTCTGTTTTGCTAAAATAGTAACGGATGTTGCCTAAACGTCCGCATCTTCCCACTCTGCCAATACTTCGCTGCGTGACCTTATATTTTCTTAAGTCTTGATTGAATGGCTTACGTTTTTCCTATTAAAGACTGAATATAACCTAAAAGATCGATTGCCTTAGTCGTAATAAGAGTAGCACCCTCATTCTTTGCCGTATGAGCATAACCCGCTAAAGATCTGGAAGACGAATAAATGACAAATGGAACTGTGGGATATTTTTCATTTCTCAATTTGAGAAGCTTTAACCCCTCATCTGGAGAATTATCCCTTTTCATGTCTGAAATTATCATTATATAATCTTTTTTGCAAGTTTCTTAGTCGCTTCAACTGTAGTTCTCGCAAGATCAAAAAGAACATTGTCCTGTGAAAACATATTTATTATCCGTTTGTTATTGTCAGGCATGTCATCAACCCATAAGATTTGGTTGATATCAGATTCTACCGAAGAAGAATGTCTCTGCGAATATCTGATTTCTGTTTCTTCAATGCCGGAGAGAGTTGTTTGAGAAATCTTGGCAGACAATTCTAAAATCAGTCTGTCTGCGGTTTCTAATTTCTTTTTTAGCTCATTATCCTGATAATCCAAATTAGTTCGCAGTTCATCGAATTTTGTCCTTAAGAGTGCTTCAATTTGCTCGTTGAATTTTTTATTCACTGCTGTTGTAATGTCATCCTTTGTTCTGTAGTTCATCCATGTGAGAATGGTACCGAATAGAAATGTTCCGCCTGAAATAAGCAGGAGCAATTTATCAAAGGAATTTTCAAGGAACAGCCTGTGTTCTTTTGCTTCTTCACGGACAAACTGTTGATATTTCAAGGTAACATTATCATCTGCCTGCGTGGATAAAAGTATTCTTGATATAAAAAAAGAATGCGGAATAGCCCAAAGGGTAAACAAATAAACAAAAATCGAATTCATGCCAACAAAATTATTTTCTACCAGTTCTAATAGAGTCGTTCGATAATAAGCGTTTGATGAAAGTCGTTTTCACTAACAAATATCCTCCTATACATTACCTCAATAAAATTTCTAAAGGACCATAGCAAAATGGAAATAGCAGAAACGAATAGGAAAGCCATATCCTGTCCGTGTAATCAGAATCGTTTTAACCGCATTTTGAACACGGCAGCTCATTCCTCAGAAGATTCTTTTTTGGGGACATTTCCCATATGATTTTCTTTAATGGCAACCATCTTTCCAAGAATCATTCAAAAAATCGGTCATCGAGCCAATTTCTTCGATGTTGTCCGGAACTGTTAATCGACAATTCGAAAAATCACATTCAAATAAATCATAGATATGGTTTGTAGTGATTTCATAAATTTGACTGGGAAGAATATTGCCAGCAAACTTTTCAATTAAAAAGGTAACTTTACGAGGGTCTTTATCCCTACACATGCATATTACATTTTCAGACAGGGAGATCAATTCATCAACCAGTCCGGCTTTCTTATCACAAAGAATCATCAAGTCAACACCCTTCTTCTGGCAAAAGTTTTTTAATGCGGCAAAGAACAGGTCGTTGCTTTTCAACAGAGGGAAACAAAAGTCTACTTTTTGCAAATCATCAAAAATGATCCGCTTAATTTTACTACCTCGTTTATCAAAATAGATTTCCAACTGCTCTTCCAGATAATATAACAGTTCATCTGCTGAAATGCAACCCATATTTACGTTGAAAACATGAAGATAATCATAACATCGTTTACATTTCTTTAGCGAACAATTATATGGGCAGGATAGGGAGCATTGTCCGGTACCGACACTGGTATAGTTGACAATCTTTTCATCCTGTTCATCAGTTATCCCCTCAACACAAGGCAATGCCTTTTCCATTGAAGCGAACGCGGGACATTGCATCTGTTGTAACAGGTTGGACGAAAGCCGATCAAATGTAAGAAAAAGTGTATGGTAACCCTTTCTTGCCGCACAAAAACTACTTCCTATCGCCAAGAATCGTTTAAACGTATTAGGATAGCCAATAATGGCTATTGTTTTCCCATCAGGAGCCGTATTCTTTTGAGCAAGTAGATAGCCTAATACATCATCCGGCGTTGACAGGGCTTTATAAAAACGGCTCACATATAAATATCTTAGTCTGTTGTATTCCTCTGTCACTCTTCTTTTATCATAATCCACATACTGCTCCTTTTCATCACAATCTTTGCTGAAATCCAAATATTGCAAATAGTTTCGGTCCAGGATTCCATTTTTGGTATTTATGATGGATTGTGGTAAATATCGCTTTTGATGAAGCAACAAATGAGAACTGGGATATACCTCTATACCATAATCCCGCTTCTTATATTGATGCCAACCGTATGCGGTCATTTGAAAGACACTCTTGTTTACTCGCAATTGATGGGTTGTATAATTTACCTCATCATTCTCCACTCTTCGCATTTCTATGGATATGTCGGAATGAAACATGTCCTCCTCCACGTCATCTATGACAATGACGGAGACCAAAGATGTGTCGCGGAGCAAACGTTCGATGGAAGAGATCTCGAAGCCTTCCAATTCTTGTTTCCTGACTTGTGAAATGCCATCTATTACCGTGCAGGGGATTATTCTTGTCTCTTTTTCGTCCTTTCCCTTATTTTGTCGTTCTTGAATTTTTGATATTATTTGAGTTAGTCTATGGGCAGGTGTTCTGGTATAGATAAAATTATCGTGGACATCGTCCGCTTCTGTGGAATTGAATTCCACGTCAAAGAAATCATTCCGGAAATCATCTATTTTGGTATAGTCACCGGAAAATCGGTTTACATCACTGAGATATTGATGAATAAGATTATACTTTCTTTCAAACAGCATATTGGTTTGGGTGTCTTTCGACTGTGCTGTCCTAAAATGCAACGAGTTCGTACGGATATTGTAAAAGACAATACCTTCAGAGATATATTTATCAATACGGGCACAAAGGTCATCCGGTAGTAGCGGTGTGTTATCACACTGTTCCTGACTGGTATATACTTTTTGATCGGTTTTAAATATGATGTCCGCAAACAAGCTGTTATTATATTGGGAATCCTTACGCAAGTCTTGTTTGAGCTTAATCATCTTTCGTGTACACTGGGAGATGATAAAATCCAGAAGGATATCGTTTAGTTGATCATGCGTCTTATCCAAAGAGTAGAAGGCCGGAGCCAATAAAGCATCCTCACCATTGTAACGCCTTAATGATTTGGTTATACCATGCATGACTTGCATGGCAAGCATTGTTTTGTCAGTGCCTTTACAACCCTTTAGTGTAATGATTATGCCTTGCGTTTTATTGTTTCGGGATACACTAGAACTATACATAGGCAATTGTAAGCCACCCAACAGGATTTTATCCAACCCGCTAATTCCTGTTGAGATTTTTTGTATATTATCATACTGCTTCATAGTACAAAATTTAAAATCGTATCATATAAATGGTTATACCCGTTCCTGTCAAAAATAGGAGTAAGCCCATATTGTGTATAAAACGTGTCCTTAAGGTTCATTAGACCAAGATAACTCATGTATTCTTTCTCGCTTAATTTTTCTTTCATGCTTTTCGAGACGGCATGCAAATAGTATATCTTATCATCGTTACCAATCTTGCTTGCATAATGAATCATTCGTTGCGTATTGATGTCTGTCAGGGACGAGCCCAAGAACAAGCAAGTGAAATGGCATAAAAAATGTAGCTGGGTCGCAGTCTGCCAGGAATACACGTTCTGGGTGTTCTCATAGAATTCTTCCATAGACAATACGATTTCATTGTCTTTCACGGGAAGGTATTCATTATACGGCGGTATCAGACCATGTATATGGTAAATGGGTAGTACGTCCTTTTCCTGTGAAGAATGGCTATAAGATCCAAATACATCTTCCACCGTTCTATCCTGATGAACCCTCTCCATTTCTTTTTCAGTAAAGAACTCCTCCTTGTTTTCCCTTAATATATCAATGGCTATCGTAAGGAACTTATCAAAATTATAGGTAACCACTGCTATAATCGGATGATGCAAGATTATCAACCGGGCCAATTGATACAAAGAATAAAAAGGTCTACTCTTGCCCGTACCGGAAAGATTTGAGTTTAGTCCGTAGTATTTCAAGAATATCTTTCGCATTATATATTTGTCACATTGTTGGTACAAGTGCTTTCGTATGGAATCAATGTAGTTATTCCCTAGGACAGACTTGATAATGGAAGCTTGCACTAATGGCGGGAATTCAAAAGATGCATATGAGCGCAAGCATTCCCAACTTTCTTCCGAGAATCCTCTCAATGCCTCTTTCTTATTCGGATCACAAATCAAATTCTGCATGATATATCTGTCTTCAGAAGACAATCCTTTCCCGATAGAAAGTAATGAAAAGGCTTCTGAAAATAGTCCGTTCAACAGCCCATTCCAACTCAAGTCTATTTCTTTGCAGCCTTCAATACTGGTTCTATCACCAAGATTTATTCCGGCACCAAGAAATAGCACCATCCTTTTCCCATTCTTAAAATCTTCAGCCAGTTGTAGAAGATTCACTTCATTTGTGTTTTTCCCGATTACCATTGCCTATCTGTTTAAAATCGTGAGGATTTTCTCAATCATTACAGACTCTTTAAAACCTAAAGAAACTTGATTTGCCTCGTTGGCCATACGAATGTAATGATCTTTATCTTGGAATATCTCTTCTATCATACAATCGATTCTATCCAAATCCTGCACATCTATCTTATATCCGTTCGCCCCGTCTTCCACCATTTCGGCTATTCCTCCTTCCGTCGGTACAATTACCGGCAGTCCGGCACTCATCGCTTCCAATGCCGTCAAGCCGAATGTCTCCACAAACCGTTGTTTGTCGGAAAGATTAAGTACAATGGAGGCTTCGTTATAGAATGGGGTCACATCATTCTGGCGGGAAATGATTTGCAAATTATCCATGCTCAAATCTTTATTATTTGGGTTAATTTCGTGACAACCTTCTCGCTGTCAAAACCGGCAGAAAACAGTAATGCGTTGTTTGCCATACGGATGTACAACTCTTTATTGTCCAGCAATACGCAAATGTGTTTGCCAACGGCATCCAATTCCTGTACATCTATTTTGTATCCGTTATTGCCATCTTTCACCATCTCCGCTATCCCTCCTTGTGTCGGCACGATTACCGGCAACCCGGCACTCATGGCTTCCAATGCCGTCAGTCCGAATGTCTCTACCGCTTGCCGTGGGTTGGTCAATACGATTACGATGGTAGCTGTGTTATAAAAAGAGGTGACATCCGCTTGGCGTGGATAAATCGTCAGATTTACCCCCCCCCCCGTTAATGTTAAATTATGCAAATTGTTAGTTGCCAAATAATTGTTTATGTTTTCTTCGGTGTCATTTATCACCAACACAAACTTATATTGAGGGAGTTTTTCTGCCAGTTCGATGAATTCCCTTGTCCCTTTATATTCCTTTAGGGAAGAGAGCATCAATACCGTTTTGCGTTCGAAGGCCGTTTCCGGATTGGGATGCAATCTGTCCGTAAACTCCTTAGGCAATGCGTTCGGAATCACCGTTACCCCTTTCTTCCGCTGTAAGAAAGAGGCTTGATAGGCAGAAACGCAGATGATTTCATGTGCCAGTTTCTGCATAAGGAAAGCCAATGTCTTGTAGAATGCCCCTTTCACAAAAGCGTTCTCATGATAATGGTACACCACACGTTTTCCCATCAACCTCCCTGCCAGCGCAGGACCTACGGGCAACAACGTATTGATATAGAATACCACGTCCTTTTGGAACAACCAACGGAAAGCCAACAGAAAAGTGTATAGCTGTACCGCACAATACCGAAGCATGGTAATCGTGGAATTATTGGAAAACCGATAAGGATAAGAATGCTTTCGCAAGTTCTTGTAATGGAGCAATTCATCCAAGACACCGCCTTTGGATGATACCAGATCTATCTGATACCCCTTCCTGAGCATACCTTCCAGCACCATTTTCAACACCTTGGGGCTACCGCTGTAATCGTTGAAAAGGTGAAAGCAGACAATGTGTTTCATTTATTGATTCAAATATTTCAGCAACTCGCCCCATATTGTCATGGAGCGGGCTATGTCTCCTTTTATCTGTCCCTTTTCACGTATGGTAAACCGGACAATCATATCCAGCAGATAAAGTGTGTAATCTTCTCTATTAAAATCTTTTCCTTCCTGAGATTGGAGAAAAGTTATTATTTCGTCAGCTTGCCAATGTTTCTCAAAAATAGCCGTCTGCGTGAAGAAGTGATACCTGTCCAACATAGGTGGGTAGGTCATTCGGGCATATTCCCAATCGAATACGAACAACGCCCCTTTTTCAACGAACATGTTCCATGGGGTGAAGTCGGCATGATATACACCATATTCCACCATTTTGCCACTATTCGTTTGACAGACTTTATCTATGGCGGCACTTACAATGGATTTTAATTCTTCCGAAAGAATCCAATCAAGGTGCCGGTTTAAATCAGATAACGTGTGATAATAGTCTGTTTCCTCAAACAGTAATTTCTGTTTCGTTTGGATATAGATACGATGCAAAAACTCTTCATGTAGTCGTCCCCATTGATGTACAACCTGTGAATGATTCGTTTTGCAGGTTGTCTGCACCAACAGGTGAATGCCACTGCGCCATTCTCCCGAAAAAACAATCCTTGGCACGTTGTCGATACCAAGACGCTCCAATTGCTTCAAAAAATCACCCTCACGTTCAAACAGTTTGGCAACCTCCGGATGGTCGCTTACTTTGCAATACCCAAGAATCCTTGAACCGATACTAAGTTGGATGGTAAGCTTTTGGTGTACGCATGGCGTGCCGCAAAACACGGCAAACTCCAGTAGGTCAGTATGGAACAGCCGACAGAGTTTATCATAGAGGTCATCGGCAAGGCTATACCTTGTCGTTTCGATATGCAGTTTCCGTTTCAGCAATGGCAAGCGATGCAATACCGGGAACCAGCGTTTCAGCAACTTTCCCTTAAATCCGCTGGGCTGATAAAGGTTCATGGCAGTGCGTAATTTGCTTACAGGCATGAGCCATACCTTGCCGTCATTATTCTCTATACGGTAGAAGGGGGGGGCCTCCCATATCGACAGCACCTCCGTAAGTAAGCTAAACAGATTCATTGTCTAATTTTTATCCAATCCATCCAAAAGCCCGTTCGATAAAAATTCCTTTGGATTCCAAATCATACTTTGCACGGGATGAATTCTTCCCCTAAGAAGTATATGCTTTCAGTATCGCATCCCGGATTTCCTTCCCATGATTCTCCCATGAGAACCTTTCAGAAACCTCTTGCACTTTTCTTCCAAGCCTCTCCTGTTCTTCCGTTTGGGTCATTCTCAGCATGGCTTCTTCTAAATGCTGAATAACTTCCGTTCGTCCTTTTCGCGGAATCAGTATCGCATAGTCATTGGTAAAATAACGGGTATAGCCGGTCGTATCCAAACAAATCAACGGTTTCCCCATTGCCATACTGTCAAACGACACCGTTACAGCTCCTTCTTTTAAAGCGGCATTTACCACCACATTCGCATTCCTCATCAAGTCCTTGTAGATATTCATGGATACCTTGCCTGCCAATGTCACGAAAGATTCCAAAGCATATTTTTTCACCAACCGTTCCAAGCGAGCCTTGTCCGGTCCGTTTCCTACGATTGTCAAATGAATCTTTGAATTTTGGGTAATCACTTCCGGCAACGCTTCTATAATGAGGTCAAATCCACGCCATGCATCCAAATGGCCTACTGTGATAAATTCAGTCACATCCTGTTCTGCTTTCTTGTCCAAACCGGATGCACAAGAAATGTCTGCCGCCACATCCGTGAAAAGCAAAGCCTTGTCCGCTTGTTTTTGTGGAATCAGATCACGTGTTATTCCCGTTTTGCAAAGAATCAAGTTCGCTTGTTTGCAACGCTTTCGGAATCCCCTGTTCCATACTGCCATTGAAGTCACGATTCTACGGACTTTTTCAATCAGTTGTGATTTCCTGTCGTAATGTCGCGAATATTCAGCGGGAATGCTTTCCAATCCTCCCACCGGTCCCCAGACAAAGAACTGTTTCTGTCCGTAGCTGCTTACTTTCCATAATACATTGCCGTAGGTCAGATGATGAAAAATCCGAATATCATTCTCCTGCATGGTACGTTTCACAATTCCGTTGGTACACATCTGCCACAGATTATAGTAGGTACGTACCCCACGCAACCCTTTCTTCCAGAATCTTGCCCATTGGGGCCAGTCGTAATAAAGAAAATGGATGCCGCTGTATTCAGGATGCTCTGCTATCCACGGCTCGATGGTATGGCGGTTGCTTTCGCGTGTCAGTACCCACAGTTCGAAGTACTTCGACATCTCCAATACCCAGTGCCAGCCCACGCCTATCTCGCTGCCTAAGCCCGGTTCACAGGCGTAGGCGGAAACAAATATCTTCTGTTTGTTCATTCTTTATTTGATAATGGGAAATGATACAGCATTTTTCCAGTTATATTTGCGGCAAACAAAGGAAAACTAGAAATATACATATGCTTTCCAGTGCATACATATATTTTTTCACCTCGAGATAAGGCATAATAGTCAATAAACGATTGTTCAAACACATCATCATTGTTACAATCTGTATAGTCCATGTGTACCCCCCCCCGTTTGTTAAATTTTGCAAACAAATATATGTGCCATTTTGACTTTGGCACTTTGACAAAAATGTTGGGGAATCTGCCGTAACAACCACTTCTTTTCCTGTCGTGTTTTTTAGAGCCTCAATTTGTGTTAACGCATATCTCAATAATTCATCTTGTTCTGTTTGGCTTAAAGGCTGAGAATTAGCTTCGTGAAAGTCTCCTAAACAATTCCTAAATCTGAAACAAAAAGATATATATTTATCTGGAAGTGAAAGTTTTATGTGCCGTAACTTTTCCGACAGCCTTACACTTGGCAAAAACAATTCGTCATATAATTGTTGGTATGAAAAATGAGTCTGATAGTAAAAGTTTATTTCCTTCAAAACCCTCACGTTGGCATAAAAATGGATTTGTTTTCTTTTTTTAGTTAAAGTTTTAAAATTCTTATACCAATCATAATTACCTAATTCTACCTTAGGGATATATTCTGATTTACTATATGATAGCTCATTGACTTCTATAGTCCAATCATAACTATTAGGCTGAAGGAATGTCGAAAGATTAAAAGGGTATGTCCAATTTATTTTAAAAGGCAAATGATGAATTTTACAGAGAGCATAAGTACACAGCAATCCATGGAATCTATCCGCTAAGCCACCATGTTTCACCTTCCCATCTATGCAAAAAATGACTCCTTTGAAACTTGAATGAAAATTCTGATTATCATGAGCTTTTCTTAAAAGAAATTCGCGATAACTGTTAAAACAGAATCGCAAAAAACCTCTACGTCCACATAAAAAAATTATTTGCTGCAATTTTCCCGGCATACATTCGTTGTTTTAGTTACGAAATATTTTCAAAGTCCTCTGATTTTTAGTCATAAAGACTTTAGATGTTATATCCTTGACAATATCCTCTATCGGCCTATTGGCATCAATTACAAATACATTCTTGCGATTCTTCGCGAATTTCAGAAATGCGTCACGTTGCCGTACAAGTTCCTCTAAAGGAAGTTCTTTTTTTCGTTCAAACAATACCTCGGCTGGAGCATCTAAAATAAAAGTAAGATCAGGTGAAGGAATCATAAATAGGAACAAACGAGGAACGTATTTCGGAAAAGAGTAATGGTAACGGTATATATCCGCAAAATAATCATAATAATAACGATCAAATATCACTAACTTTCGTTTGATTTTTGCAGGCCAAACAATAAGAAGATAACCCACAATAAAATCAACATTGTATATAAGAAATCTAACAAACGATTTCAACAATCCATTTGGCTTTTTCCCATGTGGATTGGGATTATCTTTCGGCTCTGGAGTTGCATTTGGTTTATATTGCCCCACATTCTTAAATAGGCCAGGACGAAAATATTTATAGCAAACATCAAATGAGCCAGAACAAGAATCAGTTAATCGTGAAATAATTGTACTCTTGCCTCCCCCATCTGGAGCAAGAATGGCAATAGACATACCAACCGGATTCAGTATACGATATGGGAAAAATCGTGTAAGCGAAAATTTGAATTGGCTGAATATCTTTACCCAAGTTGAATTAGCTTTTGATTTAGAGGTAAGAACGCCACGTAATTCTTTGTAAGAATCTTGAAACCAAAACACATCATTGTTCAAAATTGCAGAAATAATTTGATTACCCCAACAATCACCCCAATACTTTTTCATCACGTCATTAGATTCATCGGGATAACATTGGTAACATTGAAATATGTTATTCAGATGTTCTCTATCCATATCTTTTTTCATTATACGGCGAATTACCTGATAACAAACTTCATACGATTGTTTTGGGACATAAAAACATTTATAGTAACGTTTTGTATCGAGCATGTCCGAAGGTAAATAAACATGCGGGAAACTGGGACTTGACAGTTCATAATAAAAATCAAGCTGGAATTGAAACCGATTTGAAATTTCCGCAAAAGACAAATTATATGTAAATTGATAATACCCAGTTGCGATTTTTTGTGTTACGATAGTACCTGTTTTCTCACAAATTTCCGTTACTATGCTATCCAAATCTTTTTCAGAAGCATTACGATAAAACATATCAATGTCTGATGGCATCTCATCAGGCATTAATTCATACTTATTTTGAATACAATAATCTAATTGCCTCTGATGTAACGTTTCAAACACTTTGGTTATCAGAGTTCTCGGCATCATGTTTTCGTTCATAATAATTAATGATATAAAATAATAGCAGTGCCGACCAAATGTAATAGCTACTACCAACACCGGCACCTAACAGTGTAATGAACAGAAGTGTTTCAATAGAGAAAAATCTATAGATGGAAGCACGAAACACAAATATCAAGGATAGTATATATGTTATTATTCCATAATTAGTTATATCTCCAATCATCGTTTTTTTACTATAGATTGATTCTACAGAACGAATTGTTGAGGAGCCTTGTCCGATCCATGCCTCTTTAGTTGACAAGTCCAAATACTGAAACGTATTGATAATCCCATTTATTCGAGCAGCACCACTTGCCTCTGTTTTTATCATTTGTTTTCCTATATCTTCTGCCGAAAAAGATTCTATGATGCTATTTATTCTATCCATTTGCTCTCCCATAAATTGAAAAATCAATATACCAATAACAGCAATCACTAATAATGCTATATTTAAACTTCGTTTGAAAAAATACAATAAAATAACAAATAGTCCAACTAACCCTGTTGCAGAACCAATAGATACTATGAAATACAAATAACCTATAGAGATATATTTATTATCAAGCAAAAATTGTTTTAACGAGAGCGATGAAGGTTCCGACAATTCACAAATACGAATATATGTATAAAAAAGAATTGTGACTATACGCACTGCATGAGAAGCTTCAAGAGCCAGTGAATTTACTTTCAAAATATTACCCGGAATCCTATATCTAATCAAATTAATGACAGGAACATTTATCAATCCTAACAACATAAATAATTGCTGTAATATCAGAACTATAAAATACGCAATTAATAGATGCTTTATGAAAGATTTAGACGACTCTAAAGGAATAGAATCTGATTCAACAATCTGCACTACAGATATAAACATGCATATATATAGCCCTCTAAATACAATTCTATTCCACTGGATAATATCAAACGCCAATAATGAACATATCACAATAGATATAAAATATATCGTTCCCCAGTATACAGCATTTGTGACCAAAACTTTCTTACCGAATGACAAAAATACTATCGGAGTTATCGCCATACATATTGCTTTAATAACACTCACATCCATGCCCTCTATTGCAATTATCTGTATGGACATGAGAGTTATGAAGAAGAATACATATTTTTTTTGCAATTGGCAGGAAACATGCAAAGAATCAATCATTCTACAACTCGTTTAAGTCCTGTAATGCGTTATAGATGGCATTCAAATAGCCATAGCCATATTTCTCATCGGGTTCTAAATATCCACCTTCTGCCCATTCATTCCATGCGAAAACAAATATTTTATCTTGATGATAATATTTACGTGTATTAATTAGCAACTGTTTGAAATATTTTTCAAATGTTTCAGGATTTGCGCCCGTATAAACGAGCCCACGTTGTTTCATACGTGCTGTATTATCCCAATCCACAAAAGCAGATGGAATGGTATTTTTATCGTTTGGTCGAAGATTTAGAATTTCCTCCCATGCTTTGTCGTAGCTTTGACATTTTACATGCGCGTCTTTATTGATAATTCCGTCTTTAATTTTATGAACAAGTTTCTGTACAGGTTTTAGATGTTTTATGACAAACCACATTGCATTAATCCTATTCACATTGCGGTATTCCCTCACATATCCGGGATGAAATTGCATACCATAATCAAATTTCGTACGATCCCATCCCTTATCAAAACAAGCCATTGCTGCCTGATAGATGTATGTTAAACCGTCAAAACCATTTTCTTTGGCCATTTGAGTCCATACATCAAGCATTTTATTAAGTTTTCCAATCAGATTTGGGACATATATTATCATATATGGTTTATTATTCTCATTAATATACCTCGAGTCTTTAAAAAAAGGTAGCATATAATTGAAATGATTCACCCAATCCTGTTCATCGTCAAAGTCATGTGCAATTAGTGTTTTGGGACGTCTATCTGTTGCTTTCCATGCATCTGTCCAATCATGATTTGCCCATGAAATACAATAGTTTATATCGATTTCAGGATGAGCCAACAGCATTTCCATGGGTTTTTCAAGTAGCAAATGTCCGTTAAACCAATAGTGATACATACAAAAACCATAAATACCATGTTCTTTCGCTATTTTACATTGCCATTTCAATGTTTCGACTTCACTCAAGTCGTAATAATTTCTGTTTAAAGGGATACGCGGTTGGTTATGTCCTTCAAATAAGGGTTTACCATTCTTTACATTTACCCACTCGGTAAAACCTTTTCCCCACCATTCATCATTCTCAGGTATAGAATGAAACTGCGGTAAATATACTGGTATTATCTTCATATTAATTGCTTATTTAATCGTTTTAATTACACGGGCAGGACACCCTGCTGCAACACTATAAGCCGGGATATCTTTTGTCACTACGGCATTGGCAGCGATAATGGCACCTTTGCCTATATGCACATTCGGCATAATTGAAACTTTTTCTCCTATCCATACATTATCGTCTATTATCACATCGCCTTTCGACACAAGAGGGCGTTTAATAGGAATAATATCTAATTCATCCTTACTATCGGTATGTCCATGACTATTGTCTGTAATCATCACCATACGGCCAGTTAGTACCCCATTTCCAATATGAATGTGTGAACAACAAGATATAGTGCAATAATCTCCTATATTTACTCCGTTTCCTATATCAATACTTGACTTCCCTTTTTCATTAGGCAAATCATAACATCTAACTAAAGCATATCTTCCGATACGACTATTCGTGCCAACAGTAATTCTATTAGGGTTTTTCAATTCTTGGGGTGAAACAATAAAAGCCCCTTTCCCAAACGATTTAAATTCATGACTATACAATTGTGTATGGAACTTACACTTCAAAACATAGTATAAATAACTGAATTTAGAGCTCCACATGAAATGAGCAAGCCACCCTAATAAAGAAAAGAGGGAACAAAGAAATTCTTTTATATAATTCATTTCGAAATAATTTCTTTGTAAATGTTAACAATTGAGTCACGAATAATTTGAGGCGAATGTCGTTTCTGGGCCATTTGGCGCGCTCTATGTCCTAAACCTTCGGCCAATTCTTTGTCGTTTACAACCCGTTTAAGCAGTGATGCCAGTGTATATGGAGCATTTGCAGGGAAAAGTAATCCCGTATCTCCATCATGTACAATGGACGACATTCCGCCGACATGAGTTGCCAACACTGGCACACCCAATATTTGCGCTTCACAAACACTATTGGGGCTATTATCTATATAACTCGGATGTACATAGCATGAAGAGTTACAAAGAGCTTCAACCAACTTTTCAGATGAGGCCGTTCCCATAGCTTTTACGTTCACCTGGTTAGCTTTAATGCCGTATTTACTTTCATAAAAACACATCTCTGGAATACCATATACTTGCCACTCGAAATCCAAATCTGTAAAGCGGTGAAGCAGATTGGCCGTTTTTAATATCAAGTCACATCCTTTATACCACGGACGCGAAATAACACTGATAAATGTCTTCTTCTTATCATCTCTCCAAGACCAATGTCTTTTCCCTTGCAAAAAAGAATCACGCAATGCTTCTTCACAATGAAAATACTTGGCTTTGGGATTGAACAAATCTATCAGTCCCTTATCCCACTCAGTACGCCCCATAAAGTAACTACAATGTTGAATGGTTTTAATTTCTCTTTTCGCCTGCTTACGAAAAACAGCTTCGGAGCGTAATCCAACATATCGTTGACGTAAGCCTAATCCTTTGTGCCTAATGAAATCAATCGGACTCATTCCTACAGGAAACAATGCATTGTGGTATGGCGGTAAACATCCTTGAATATGAATGACAATCGGAATATCTATCTCGCCACAAATAGTGCCAAAGTCATTTTCGCTTCCAAATATTTGTATCAAGTCTGGTTTGAAATCATCAATAATGCTCTTATATGTACCAAATCTTCCTTTTGTAATAGGATAATAGATTGTTTTCTCTTTTTCATAACGGAAATGTGAATCGGAAAATTTAAAGGCGACTCCCAGTTCTATATCAGGTACTTCATGTATAATGCTCTCCAATGAAGCTACCCATCCTCCGCCATTATGCCCATTACGACGAGGGTTGAATAAAGACGGAGTAACAGAAAACCATAAAATTCTCATACTTTTGTATTGCTGTTATTCATCATTTAAACTTTCTATATATGGAATGAACAAAATCAAATATGTGTAATGTTATAAGACTTTGCCGAACAAACGCCCGGAGATTTTTTTTGTATATTATTTTTTTCCGTCTAAATGTATCTTTCATTCGGAGAAATTGCATCTTCAACTTGTTTTCAGATGATACATACGTATTAATCAGTTGTAAATCGTTAATGTCCTTTTTCTCCCCTCTGTTTTTTTTAAATAGAGCTAAACGGTTCAATGAAATAAATTTCACGCCATAATAGACAAAATAATTAGCCGGGTTTACTATCAAGTCCACTTTGCCAATATTGTGGTATGCCAAATGTTCGTCATGTTCCTCAATATTCATGTAATCCAAATTTATATCGTCATTTAAATTATAATAATCCAAGTCATTTGCTTCACGTATGCCGTAAACAGCAAGAACCATACTTGAATCAATTATAAAATCTCTGATATCCAAAGCATTTTCTTGAAAATTTCAAATATAGAATT
>OFCG01000280.1_pt1 | contig 25694 bp, 20 predicted proteins | sample 1520781 | NCBI WGS metagenome assembly OFCG01 (sample SAMEA2699038, study PRJEB24076) | metagenome | reverse complement strand
TACACTTCCGTGTCCCACATGGGCTTCGTGCTGATTGCTATCTACACCGGCAGCCAGCTGGCCTATCAGGGAGCGGTGATCCAGATGATTGCTCACGGTCTGTCCGCGGCGGGTCTGTTTATTCTCTGCGGCCAGCTGTACGAACGTCTGCATACCCGCGATATGCGCCAGATGGGCGGTCTGTGGAGCAAAATTAAATGGCTGCCGGCGATGTCGATGTTCTTCGCGGTCGCCACTCTGGGGATGCCGGGCACCGGTAACTTCGTCGGCGAATTTATGATCCTGTTCGGCAGCTATAAAGTGGTGCCGACGATCACCGTCATCTCCACCTTTGGTCTGGTATTCGCGTCCGTTTACTCGCTGTCGATGTTACATCGCGCTTACTTCGGTAAAGCGAAGAGCGAAGTGGCGGCGAAAGAGTTGCCGGGGATGTCCCTGCGTGAACTGTCTATCATCCTGCTGCTGGTGGTGCTGCTGGTGCTGTTGGGCTTCTTCCCGCAGCCGATCCTCGACACCTCGCATGCTGCGATGAGCAACATTCAGCAGTGGTTTGTTAATTCTGTTTCTACTACAAGGCCGTAATTCGCCATGACAATAACTCCACAACAACTGATCGCACTGCTACCGCTGCTGATCGTCGGCTTGACGGTGGTGGTTGTGATGCTCTCCATTGCGTGGCGACGCAATCATTTCCTCAATGCCACGCTGTCGGTTCTTGGTCTGAACGCTGCGCTGATCTCACTCTGGTTCGTGGGTCAGAACGGGGCGATGGACGTCACGCCGCTGATCCGCGTTGACGGCTACGCCATGCTTTACACCGGTCTGGTGCTGCTGGCGAGCCTCGCGACCTGTACTTTCGCCTACCCGTGGCTTGAGGGTTACAAGGACAACAAAGAAGAGTTCTACCTGCTGGTGCTGATCGCCGCCCTGGGCGGCATTCTGCTGGCCGGTGCGAATCATCTGGCGGCGCTGTTCCTCGGTATTGAGCTGATTTCGCTGCCGCTGTTCGGCCTGGTTGGTTACGCCTTCCGCCAGAAGCGTTCGCTGGAAGCGAGCATCAAATACACCATCCTCTCCGCGGCAGCTTCGTCCTTCCTGCTGTTCGGTATGGCGCTGGTGTATGCGAACTCCGGCAACCTGTCCTTCCTCGCGCTGGGCAAAAGCCTGGCGGACAACATGCTGCACGAGCCGCTGCTGCTGGCGGGCCTCGGTCTGATGATCGTCGGTCTTGGCTTTAAACTGTCGCTGGTGCCGTTCCACCTGTGGACGCCGGACGTTTACCAGGGGGCGCCTGCGCCGGTCTCCACCTTCCTGGCGACCGCCAGCAAGATCGCTATCTTCGGCGTAGTGATGCGTCTGTTCCTGTACATGCCGGTGGGCAACAGCGAAGCGGTACGCGTGGTGCTGGGCCTGATCGCCTTCGCCTCTATCATCTTCGGTAACCTGATGGCGCTGAGCCAGACCAACATTAAGCGCCTGCTCGGTTACTCTTCCATCTCCCATCTCGGCTATCTGCTGGTGGCGCTGATTGCCCTGCAGAGCGGTGAAATGTCGATGGAAGCCGTGGGCGTCTACCTGGCCGGTTACCTGTTCAGCAGCCTCGGCGCGTTCGGCGTGGTCAGCCTGATGTCCAGCCCGTACCGCGGCCCGGATGCTGACTCGCTGTTCTCCTACCGCGGCCTGTTCTGGCACCGTCCGATCCTGTCGGCTGTGATGACGGTGATGATGCTCTCCCTGGCCGGCATCCCGATGACCCTCGGCTTTATCGGTAAGTTCTACGTGCTGGCCGTCGGTGTGCATGCGCATCTGTGGTGGCTGGTTGCCGCGGTGGTTGTCGGCTCGGCGATCGGTCTCTACTACTACCTGCGCGTGGCAGTGAGCCTGTACCTGAGCGCGCCGGAGCAACTGAATCGCGATGCGCCGTCAAACTGGCAGTACAGCGCCGGCGGTATCGTGGTGCTGATCTCCGCGCTGCTGGTGCTGGTGCTCGGTATCTGGCCGCAGCCGCTGATTGGCATCGTGCAGCTGGCGACGCCGCTGATGTAAGTTGATTGACTCAATAAAAAACCGCCGGGATGGCGGTTTTTTTATGCCCGGATTTTACGCCATCTTGTAGACCATAAAGTCTTCCGCCAGCAGCGTGTTAGGGAAAATCTCCCGGCATTCCGCCAGCATACGCAGACAGCCTTCGGCATCGTAGCGCGAGCTAAAGTGGGTGGCGATCAGCGTACCGACCCCCGCTTCTTTGGCAAGCGCCGCGGTCTGCTGACTGGAAGAGTGGCCGCGGCTATTGGCTTTCTCCGCCATCGCCTGCTCAAGGGTGGTTTCGTGGACCATTACATCCGCCCCGCGAGCCATCTCCAGCGCCTGCGGGCAGGGGGCGGTATCGCCGAAGATGGCCAGCGTTTTACCCGGGGTCGCAGGTCCCAGATAGTGGCTGCCGTCGATGACCCGGCCATCTGCCAGCTCGACGCGCTGTCCGCGCTTGAGTTGATGGAACAGCGGCCCGGGAGGTACGCCATCGGCAATCAGCTGGGCGGCGTCGAGGGTGCCGGGCTTGTCATGCTGTTCGATGCGGTAGCCGTAGCACTCCACCGGATGGCTGAGCGGATACGCGGTGACCCGATAGCCCTCTTCGTCGAACACCAGACCAGGACCGACTTCGATGATGGTGAGCGGATAGTCGGTCCACGAACCGCTCAGGCGCAGCGCGGTCTCAACAAACTCTTTGAGTCCTTTTGGCCCGTAGAGGGTGAGGGGCAGGGAGTTTCCCTGCATCGAGCGGCTGCACAGCAGGCCGGGCAGGCCGAACAGGTGGTCGCCGTGCAGATGGGTAATAAAAATCTTATTCAGTTTGCCGGGATGGTAGGGCGTGTGAAGAAACTGATGCTGGGTCCCTTCGCCGCAGTCAAACAACCACATTTCGGCGCGGGTCGGCTGTTGCAAATTCAGTATTATCGACGTCATATTACGCGTGCGGGTCGGCACCCCGGCGGATGTCCCCAAAAAAGTTAATTCCATCGTCCAGTGTCCTCAGGGCGAGTCGCAAAGTATCAGTATATCAATAAGGAGCAGCAGATGATGACCTGGCAGGATCTCCACCATAGTGAACTCACCGTTCCCCAGCTGTATGCGCTGCTGAAATTGCGCAGTGAAGTCTTTGTCGTAGAGCAGCAGTGCGTCTATCAGGATGTCGACGACGATGATTTGGTTGGTGAAAATCGCCATCTGCTCGGCTGGCGCGATGGCGAACTGGTGGCCTACGCGCGGATCCTCAAAAGCGAAGAGGAGTTTGCGCCGGTGGTGATTGGCCGGGTCATCGTCAGCCCCGCCGCCCGCGGTGCGAAGCTCGGCTATCAGCTGATGGAGCAGGCGCTGGCCAGCTGTCAGCAGCACTGGCCGCAAAAGGCGATTTACCTCGGGGCGCAGGCGCACCTGCAATCCTTTTACGCCTACTTTGGTTTTACGCCGGTGACCGAGGTCTATGATGAGGATGGCATCCCCCACATTGGCATGGCGCGAGAAAAGCGCGCTGTCTGACTCCTCTGCACCCTCGTCCACACGTAGCTCTGGTCCGGCGAGCGGGTAAGATAAAACCCGCTCCCTCATCATGGGTACTGCTATTCCGCCGTCGAACCCCTTATAATGTGGGGTTTTACTACCGTGGAGGTTTGCGTGCTGTCTGTTTCCACTGCGCTGGCCCGTTTGCAAGACGGCCTGGGCGAGTCTTTTCCAGACTTGCCCGGCACGCGAATTATCGATGTTGCTTTTCCGCTGAATGATGCCTTCGATCCGCTACTATGGTGCGGCCAGCAGGCGCAATGGCCGCAGTTTTACTGGCAGCAGCGCAATGGCGATGAGGAACTGGCGACGCTGGGGGCGGTAAAAACCTTTACCTCGCTCGACGCGGCGAACCGCTTTTTACGCCAGGTCGGCCGGCAGGATCTGCGTATCTGCGGCCTGAATGCGTTTGAACCGCAGCAGGGCAGCCTGGCGCTGCCGCGTCTGGAGTGGCGCCGGTGCGGCGGCAGGGCCGTGCTGCGGCTGGTGCTGCATAGTGATATCTCCCTGCGTGAGGATGCCGCGACGGCCCGCGCGTTTCTCGCCAGCCTGACAACCACTCAGGCGACTCCCGGCGCCATACCGCCGTTGCTGAGCGAGCGCCACTCATCCGACTATCCTCAATGGCAGGCAATGATTGCGCGGGCGACTAAGGCGATCAGCGCCGGTGAAATGGATAAAGTAGTGCTGGCGCGGGCAACCGACCTGCAGTTTGCCGCCCCGCTGGACGCCGTGAGCATCATGGCGGCTAGCCGGCGCAGCAATCTTAACTGTTTTCATTTCCTGATGGCGTTCAATGCCCGGCAGGCATTTTTCGGCTCCACGCCGGAACGGCTGTGGCGCCGGCGCGGCGCGCTGCTGCGCACCGAAGCGCTGGCGGGGACCGTCGCGAACCATCAGGAAGACGCGAAGGCGCAGCAACTGGCCGACTGGTTGATGAAAGACGACAAAAACCAGCGGGAAAACATGCTGGTGGTAGAGGATATCTGCCAGCGCCTGCAGAGTGAGGCCTCGACGCTGGACGTCCTGCCGCCGCAGGTGGTGAGGCTGCGTAAGGTGCAGCATCTCCGACGCTGCATCTGGACCGAGCTGGCGGCGCCTGACGACAGCCGCTGTCTGCTGCAGCTGCAGCCCACCGCCGCGGTGGCCGGCCTGCCGCGCCGGGCGGCGCTGGCGTTTATTCAGCGTCATGAACCGTTTTCCCGCGAATGGTACGCCGGGTCCGCCGGGTATCTGTCACTGGCGCAAAGCGAGTTTTGCGTGGCGCTGCGTTCGGCGAAAGTGAACCACGACACCCTGCGGCTGTATGCCGGGGCGGGGATCGTCAGCGGCTCTGATGCACAGCAGGAGTGGCAGGAGATAGACAACAAAGCGGCCGGGCTGCGCTCGCTGCTGTGTCCATAAAGCTTGAATGACGATGCATATCAAAACGACGTCACTTTGCCTTATCTATACTTAGCATCAATATTTGATACCGGACAATTTCATGTCAGTAAGCGCATTTAACCGACGCTGGGCGGCGGTGATCCTGGAAGCTTTAACGCGCCATGGCGTGCAGCATATCTGCATCGCGCCGGGCTCGCGCTCGACACCCTTAACCCTGGCGGCGGCGGAAAACCGCGCCTTTATCCATCATACCCATTTCGACGAACGCGGCCTCGGCCACCTGGCGCTCGGCCTGGCGAAGGCCAGCCGGCAGCCGGTGGCGGTGATAGTCACCTCCGGGACCGCCACCGCGAACCTCTATCCGGCGCTGATTGAGGCAGGGCTCACCGGTGAAAAGCTGATCCTGTTGACCGCCGACCGTCCGCCGGAGCTGATCGACTGCGGCGCGAACCAGGCTATCCGCCAGCCGGGGATGTTTGCCTCCCATCCTGCGCAGACGATTTCTTTGCCGCGTCCCTCGCAGGATATTCCTGCCCGCTGGCTGGTCTCAACCATCGATCAGGCGCTGGGGGCGCTGCATGCCGGCGGGGTGCATATTAACTGTCCGTTCGCTGAACCGCTGTATGGTGATATGGATGAGACCGGCGTGGAGTGGCAGCAGCAGCTCGGCAACTGGTGGCAGAGCGACAAACCCTGGCTGCGCCAGGCGCTGCAGTTAGAGAGCGAGAAGCAGCGCGACTGGTTCTTCTGGCGACAAAAACGCGGCGTCGTCGTGGCGGGCAGAATGAGCGCCGCGGAAGGGAAAAAGGTCGCTGAGTGGGCGCAGACCCTCGGCTGGCCGCTGATCGGCGATGTCCTGTCGCAGACCGGGCAGCCGCTGCCGTGCGCCGACCTGTGGCTGGGCAACGGCAAAGCGGTCAGCGAGCTGGCGCAGGCGCAGATCGTCGTGCAACTCGGCAGCAGCCTGACCGGCAAACGCGTGCTCCAGTGGCAGGCGACCTGCGAGCCGGATGAATACTGGCTGGTGGATAATCTGCCCGGTCGCCTCGACCCGGCGCAGCACCGCGGTCGCCGTCTGCTCTCAAGCGTTGAGCGCTGGCTCGAATTACATCCGGCGGAGAAACGCCAGCCGTGGGCGACGGTGATCCCACAGCTTGCCGGGCAGGCGTGGCAGGCTGCGGTCGCCAGCAATGAGCCTTTTGGCGAAGCGCAGCTGGCGCAGCGTATTCGGCGCTATCTGCCGGAGCAGGGCCAATTGTTTGTTGGCAACAGCCTGGTGGTGCGCCTGATCGACGCCCTGGCGCAGCTACCGGCCGGGTATCCGGTCTACAGCAACCGCGGCGCCAGCGGCATCGATGGCCTGATCGCCACTGCGGCCGGCGTGCAGCGCGCCAGCGCCCGACCGACGCTGGCCATCGTTGGCGATCTCTCCGCGCTCTACGATCTCAACTCGCTGGCCCTGCTGAGCCAGGCGTCGGCGCCGCTGGTGCTGATCGTGGTGAATAACAACGGCGGGCAGATTTTTTCTATGCTGCCGACGCCGCAGGACGAACGCCGTCAGTTCTATTTAATGCCGCAGGACGTGGATTTCAGCCACGCGGCGGCGATGTTCGGTCTGGCCTATCATCGTCCTGATGACTGGCCGTCGCTGGATGAGGCGCTGGCCGGCGCCTGGCGCAGGGCGGGGGCGACGGTGATTGAGCTGACGGTCAATGAGACCGACGGCGCGCAGACCCTCCAGCAGCTGCTGGCGCAGGTAAGTCGCCTGTGATCCTCAGCGCTGCTGTCGACAACGGCCAGCCGGGCTATCCCTGGCTGGTGTTTCTGCACGGTTTTTCCGGCGACCGCAACGAGTGGCGGAAAGTGGGCGACGCCTTTCCCGCCTGGCCGCGGCTGTACCTCGATCTGCCGGGGCACGGCGGCTCCGCGGATATCGCGGTGCAGGACTTTGCCGGGGTCAATACCTTGCTGCAGTCTACGCTTAATAGTTACAACATACATAAGTATTGGCTGATCGGCTACTCGCTGGGCGGCCGGGTGGCAATGAACTTCGCCAGCCATGCGCGCGCAGGCATGCGCGGGCTGATCGTTGAAGGCGGCCATCCGGGCCTGCAGGATGTAGAGGCGCGGCAGGCGCGGCGCAGCAATGACCGCGCCTGGGCGGAACGTTTTCGCCGCGAGCCGCTTGAGCAGGTCTTTGCCGACTGGTATCAGCAGCCGGTCTTCGCTTCGCTGAATGCCGCGCAGCGTGAGTCATTGGTCGCCTTACGCAGCCGGAACAACGGCGCGACGCTGGCGGCGATGCTGCAGGCAACCTCCCTTGCCGCGCAGGCCGATCTGCGCGCGTCTCTGCAGGCGCGCGATTTTCCTTTTCACTACCTGTGCGGCGAGCGCGACGCGAAGTTTCGCGCCATCGCGCAGACGCTCGCGGCGGATCTCCATCTTATTCACCATGCCGGACACAACGCGCACCGGGACAACCCGGCGGCGGTGATTGCCTGTCTGGCGCAGATTCTGGCAAGTTAACTGAAGGACATTCTATGATCTCTCTTGATGAAGCAATGCTCTACGCCCCCGTTGAATGGCACGATTGCTCCGAAGGCTATACCGATATTCGCTATCACAAATCGACTGACGGGATTGCCAAAATCACCATTAATCGTCCGCAGGTGCGCAACGCCTTCCGCCCGCTGACCGTCAAAGAGATGATCCAGGCGCTGGCGGATGCCCGGTATGACGACAATATCGGCGTCATCGTGCTGACCGGTGAAGGTGAGAAAGCCTTCTGCGCCGGCGGCGACCAGAAAGTCCGCGGCGACTACGGCGGCTATCAGGACGACTCCGGCGTTCATCATCTTAACGTGCTCGACTTCCAGCGTCAGATCCGCACCTGTCCAAAACCGGTGGTCGCGATGGTGGCCGGCTACTCTATCGGCGGCGGTCACGTGCTGCATATGATGTGCGATCTGACTATCGCGGCGGAAAACGCCATCTTCGGCCAGACCGGGCCAAAAGTCGGCTCTTTCGACGGCGGCTGGGGCGCCTCCTATATGGCGCGGATCGTCGGGCAGAAAAAAGCGCGCGAAATCTGGTTCCTGTGCCGCCAGTATGACGCTCAGCAGGCGCTGGACATGGGGCTGGTGAATACCGTGGTACCGCTGGCGGATCTGGAAAAAGAGACCGTGCGCTGGTGTCGTGAAATGCTGCAGAACAGCCCGATGGCCTTGCGCTGCCTGAAAGCGGCGCTGAACGCCGACTGCGACGGCCAGGCTGGTCTGCAGGAGCTGGCGGGCAACGCCACTATGCTGTTCTATATGACGGAAGAGGGGCAGGAAGGCCGCAACGCCTTCAACCAGAAACGTCAGCCGGACTTCAGCAAATTTAAACGGAATCCATAATGCGCGTTTCGCAGGTTTACCGCTGGCAGATACCGATGGACGCGGGCGTGGTGCTGCGCGAGCGGCGGTTAAAAACCCGCGACGGGCTGTTCATCCGCCTGCAGGAGGGGGAACGCGAAGGCTGGGGCGAAATTTCTCCCCTGCCGGGATTCAGTGTCGAGACGCTGGAAGAGGCGCAAATGGCGCTGTTAGCGTGGGCACAGGCCTGGCGCGACGGCGCCGAGCCGCCGCTTCCCACGCAGCCCTCCGTCGCGTTTGGCATCAGCTGCGCGCAGGCGGAGCTTGGCGGCGAACTACCGCAGGCCGCGGATTATCGCGCGGCGCCGCTCTGCTCCGGCGATCCGGATGAGCTATTCGCCAGACTGGCGGCGATGCCCGGCGAGAAGGTCGCTAAGGTCAAAGTTGGCCTCTGGGAGGCGGTCCGCGACGGTATGGTGGTCAATCTGCTGCTGGAGGCGATCCCCGACCTGCAGCTGCGGCTCGATGCCAACCGCGCCTGGACGCCGCTCAAAGCGCAACAGTTCGCCAAATACGTTAATCCGGCGTACCGCCAGCGCATTGCTTTTCTTGAAGAACCTTGCAAAACGCGGGAGGATTCTCGGGCCTTTAGCCGCGAGACAGGGATCGCTATCGCCTGGGATGAAAGCTTGCGCGAGGCGGATTTCCGCTTTGTCGCCGAGCCGGGGGTGCGTGCGGTGGTGATCAAACCGACGCTAACCGGCAGTTTGCAGAAGGTGCAGCAACAGGTCGCCGCGGCGCATGCGCTGGGGTTGAGCGTAGTGATCAGCTCGTCGATCGAGTCCAGCCTCGGGTTAACCCAGCTGGCGCGGGTTGCCGCCTGGCTGACGCCGCAGACCATCCCCGGACTCGATACGCTGGCGCTGATGGGCGCCCAGCTGGTACGGCCGTGGCCCGAAAGTGCGCTGCCGGTGCTCAACATTGATGCGCTGGAGCCGCTGCTGTGACCTTTAACGACTGGCCCTGGCGGCATTGGCGTCAGCGGCGCGGAGAGGCCCTCGCCTTACGTCTGAATAACCAGCCGCTGACCTGGCGGGAGCTATGCGCGCGGGTTGACGCGCTGGCGTCTGGTTTTGCCGCGCAGGGCGTAATGGAAGGGCAGGGCGTGGCGCTCCGGGCCTATAACCAGCCGGAAACTCTGCTGGCATGGCTGGCGCTGCTACAGTGCGGGGCGCGGGTGCTGCCGCTGAATCCGCAGCTGCCAGCGGTGTTGCTGCAGGAACTGCTGCCTGCGTTAACCGTACAGCATCAACTGGTGCTTAACGGTGATACGCTGCCGGGGAATTTACCGATGTTAACCCTGCAGTTGGTCGAGGGCGAGCATGCTGTTTGCTGGCATGGCGATCGGTTGGTGTCGATGACGTTGACCTCCGGTTCAACCGGCCTGCCGAAAGCGGCGGTACATAGCGCCAACGCCCATCTGGCCAGCGCGGCTGGCGTGCTGGCGCTGATGCCGTTTGCCGCAGGAGATGACTGGCTGCTGTCGCTGCCGTTGTTCCATGTCTCCGGTCAGGGGATCGTCTGGCGCTGGCTGCTGGCCGGCGCGCGACTCACGGTACGTGACAAACAGCCGCTGGCGCAGATGCTGCACGGCTGTACCCATGCTTCGCTGGTGCCGACTCAGCTATGGCGCCTGCTGAATGATGATGCTGCGGTTTCCCTCAAGGCGGTGCTGCTCGGCGGCGCGTCGATCCCGGTCGAATTGACTGAACGGGCGCGAAAGCAGGGCATACGCAGCTTCTGCGGCTATGGCCTCACCGAATTCGCCTCCACCGTGTGTGCCAAAGAGGCCGACGGCGCTGCGGATGTTGGCGAAGCGCTGCCGGGGCGAGAGGTGAAAATAGTCGCCGGCGAGATCTGGCTGCGGGCGTCGAGTATGGCCGCAGGCTACTGGCGGGATGGTCAATTGTTGTCATTAACCAACAATGAAGGCTGGTTTACGACGCGCGATCGCGGAGCATTGCATAACGGTCGGCTGACGGTTGTTGGGCGAATGGATAACCTCTTTTTTAGCGGTGGAGAAGGTATTCAACCGGAAGAGGTCGAGCGTGTGATACTCGCCCATCCACAGGTACAGCAGGTGTTTATCGTGCCGCTGGATGATGCGGAATATGGCCAGCGCCCGGTAGCGGTGGTGGAATGCGATGACGGCTGCGAGTTGAGCGCGCTGGCGGCATGGAGCGCTGAGCGGTTAGCGCGTTTTCAGCAGCCGGTGCGTTGGCTGCGGTTGCCGGAAACGTTAAAAAACGGCGGGATTAAGATTTCGCGCCGGGCGCTGTGCGAGTGGGTCAGGCAGCAGACGCATGCGACCGTATCGTAGCCACCCGCATTATCCCGCGGCATAACGCCGGGTGGGTTGAACGCGGTATGCTGGACTAAAGTAGCCCTTTCAGGCTGAGAGTAACGCGGGTGGCGGCATTAAGATCGTAGTTTTTGAGATCTTCGGCTTTGACCCAGGCGTAATCGTCAAACTCCTCGTTGATCGTCACATCGCGATTGGCGCTCACGCAGTCGAAGATGAGATAGATCATGTAGATCGTTTCCTGATGCCCGTCGGGGTAGGTTTTGACGCGGGTATCGTCGCGAAAGCACCATGGCGCGATATGGGTAAGGATGAGTTTTTCGCCGAGCTCTTCGCGTATTTCCCGCCGCAGCGCCTCTTCAATACGTTCCCCTGGCTCCACGCCGCCGCCGGATAAGGCCCATTGCCCGGGAAAAACCCCGCGGTCGGCGGCCATTTTGCAAAGCAGATAATGGCCTTCATTCTCGATCAGCGGGCAAACAATCGTCCTGTGGCGCATGGGTTTTCTCCTGCAGAGGGATGGGGCGGTATGCTGGTGAAATAGTTTGCGAGCCGCCTCGGTAAACTGCAAGCGAAATACAGTTCAGGTCTTGTTGAGTGCTACGTTAAGCGAAAATGATTGTATGGAGCACCGCCATGGAAAGGGCGACGAATTCCCCCCACGATGCTGTATTTAAACACCTGCTGTCGCATCGGGCGACGGCCAGGGATTTTCTGGACATTCACCTTCCCGCACCGCTGCGCGCGTTATGTAACCTGAACACGCTGCGGCTGGAGTCCGGGAGCTTTATCGACGACGAACTGCGGGCGAGTCATTCCGATATCCTTTACTCGCTGCAAACGCAGGCGGGGGAGGGCTATATCTATCTGTTGATAGAGCACCAAAGCTCGGCGGACCGCCACATGGCATTTCTCCTGATGCGCTATGCGATAGCCGCGATGCAGCGTCATCTGGATAAAGGGCATACGCAGCTGCCGCTGGTGATCCCGCTGCTGTTTTATCATGGTCGCGTTTCTCCCTGGCCTTACCCAATGTGCTGGCTGGCAGGCTTTGCCGATCCGGACATCGCGCGGCGGGTCTATGGTGAAGATTTTCCCTTAATTGATATCACTAGCACCCCGGACGATGAAATCATGCGCCACCGGCGCGTGGCGATGCTGGAGCTGCTGCAGAAGCATATTCGCCAGCGGGATTTGATGGACCTGCATGAGCAACTGGTCAGGCTCCTGGCGCTGGGATACACTAGCCGCAGGCAGCTTAAGACGCTGTTGCACTATTTATTACAGGCAGGAAACGCCGCCGATCCGGTTGCTTTTTTGCGCCATCTTGCGCAAAACGTTCCCCGGCGGCCGCATAAGGAGACGCTAATGAATATTGCCCAGTTTCTGGAACAACGCGGCCATCAGCAAGGATTAAAGCAAGGTCTTGAACAAGGTCTACAGCAAGGTATCGAACAAGGTATCGAGCAAGGTGAGCAGCAGACCGCGGAGCGTATCGCCCGGGCGATGCTTGCTAACGGACTCGACCTGTCGCTGGTGGCGAAACTGACCGGCCTCGCCCCGGAATGTCTGGCCCGGCTACAGCATTAATTATTCCCTTATCCACTCGCGCCGCGCCGATCGTGCGGCGCCAGCTCTCTGTTTTCGTCAATGTGTCAGCGTTAATCATAATAAACATGAATATTACTGGCGTTGAATAGGCTGTTCGTGGTTCTGGCAACGCTCGATGCCGTAAAAATACGCAACTGGTTACACTCTTGTGAAAATTCATTTCGCCAGGTCATTGATTCCTGATGGGTGCGCAGTAGAATTTTCAGGTTTTTTCGGGACTTCTTTGATTTTAATTTTCTGGATAGAGTAAATAATGAAAAAAAGCATTTTTATGGCGCTGGCGGGCGTGATGATGGTTTCTTCGGCGGCCCATGCGATTAGCGTTACCGGTGAAGCCGGCGAGCATTACACCAACCTTGGCGTCGGCTTCGGCACCGAGTCCACCGGCCTGGCCGTTTCGGGTAACTGGCTGCACAGCGATAACGACGGCGACGCCGCGGGTTTAGGCCTGGGACTCAATATTCCGCTGGGGCCGTTCCTCGCGACCGTGGGTGGTAAAGGTATTTACACCAATCCGAAACAGGGCGATGAAGGTTATGCGGCCGCGGTCGGCGGCGGCCTGCAGTGGAAAATCGGCGACAGCTTCCGCCTGTACGGCGATTATTACTACTCTCCGGATTCGCTCTCCAGCGGCATTGATAGCTACCAGGAAGCCAACGTCGGCGCCAGCTGGACCATTATGCGTCCGCTTAGCATCCAGGCCGGCTACCGTTACCTGAACCTGGCGGGCAAAGATGGCAACCGCGATAACACCATCGCCGACGGCCCATACATCGGCGCCAGCGCCAGCTTCTAATCTCTTCCGGCGCGGCATCTTCTTGCTGCGCCAGATTTTCCTCCTCGTCAGCATCCCGCTTTGCGTTATAGTATTTCTCACCTGGCAGGCAAGGAGTGAGCAATGTTGAATGTGGAAATGCTGTCCACCGGCGATGAAGTGTTGCATGGTCAAATCATTGATACCAATGCGGCATGGCTGGCGGATTTCTTTTTTAATCAGGGTTTACCGTTAACGCGCCGCAATACCGTTGGCGACGATCTCGATGCGCTGGTGGCGATTCTGCGCGAACGCAGCGAACAGGCGGATGTGCTGATCGTCAACGGCGGCCTCGGCCCAACCAGCGACGACCTGAGCGCGCTGGCCGCCGCCACTGCGAAAGGCGAAGGGCTTATTTTGCATCCGGAGTGGCTGGAAACCATGACCCGCTTTTTTGCCGAGCGCGGCAGGCCGATGGCGGAAAGCAACCGTAAGCAGGCGGAAATCCCGGCCAGCGCTGAGATGATCAACAACCCGGTCGGTACGGCCTGTGGCTTTGCCATCCAGCTCAACCGCTGCCTGATGTTTTTCACTCCCGGGGTCCCCTCTGAATTTAAGGTGATGGTCGAGCAGGAAATTTTACCGCGCCTGCGCCAGCGCTTTACGCTGCCGGACCCGCCGGTATGCCTGCGTATGACCACCTTTGGCCGCTCGGAGAGCGAGCTGGCGCAAAGTCTTAATCCGCTGACGCTGCCTCCGGGCGTGGTGATGGGTTACCGCTCGTCGATGCCGATCATTGAACTCAAGCTAACCGGACCGGCCAACCAGCGCGACGCCATGCTGGCTCTGTGGCCGGAGGTGCGTAAGGTGGCTGGCGACAGCCTGATTTTCGAAGGTACGGAAGGGTTACCCGCGCAAATCGCCCGCTGTCTGCAGGAGCGGCAGCTGAGCCTGACGCTCAGCGAGCAGTTTACCAGCGGCCTGCTGGCGCTCCAGCTGTCCCGCGCCGGCGCGCCGCTGCTGGCCAGCGAAGTCGTTCCGGCGCAGGAGGAGACGCTGGCGCAGGCGGCCCGCTGGGCGGCCGAGCGGCGCATAAACCATTTTGCCGGCCTGGCTCTGGCGGTGAGCGGTCAGGAAAACGATCATCTTAACGTGGCCCTGGCCACCCCGGACGGCACCTTCGCGCTGCGGGTGAAGTTTAGCGCCACCCGCCACAGCCTGGCGGTACGCCAGGAAGTCTGCGCTATGATGGCGTTAAACATGCTGCGTCGCTGGCTGAATGGTCAACCACTGGCCAGCGAACATGGCTGGATTAACGTGGTGGATTCCCTCTCGCTGTAAGTCATTCCCCCCGGCGCACCGTATCCTCGGGGCGCCGGTCGTCCAACCTGTTGTACTTCTCTGAAAAAATTCTGTGCGTTAAGTCGCAATTTTCTGCTGCGAACGGTCCAGTATACGGGAAAACGATTGCCCCGCGATGTCGCTCACACTTTACCGCCCGGACAATCGCAACACTGATTCCAGTATTCAGGATTGGAGTCCAGTATGTTGGAATCAACGAAAGTCCCGGCGCTGACCCGCGCGATTGAGATCCTCAATTTAATTGGCCGCATCGGCCCCTGCAGCGCGGCGACGATAATAGCGGAGCTGGGGATCCCGAAAAGCACGGTGTATCTGCTGCTGGGCGAGCTAAAAAAGCAGCGCTTCATCAGTATGGATAATCAGGATAACTACTGCCTGTGGACCAAGCTGGTGGAGCTGGCCGGGCAGGCGCTGAGCAAAATGGACCTGCGCGAGCTGGCGCGGCCGCGCCTCACCCGGCTGATGGATGAGTGCGGCCTGCTTTGTCATCTGGGCATTATCGATCAGGGTAACGCCTACTACATTCTGAAAATTGAGTCTCCCGCCACCATCAGCGTGCGCTCGCATGAGGGTAAGAGCCTGTCGCTTTACCGCTCCGGGATCGGCAAATGTTTGCTGGCCTGGCAGCCCGTCAGCGTTCAGGCGTCGATTATCGAAGACCTGCAGTGGGAGCGGGCCACGCCAACGACCATCACCGATGCTCAACAGCTGCGGGAAGAGCTGGGGCGGATCCGCGCCCGGGGCTGGAGCTTTGATAATGGCGAGGACTATCCGGATGTGCGCTGCGTGGCTGCCCCGGTATTTAACGCCAATAACGACCTGACCGCCGCCATCTCGGTGGTGGGTACCCGTCTGCAAATCAATGAAGACAATCGCGATTACCTGGCTGGTAAGGCGATTGCCTGCGCGAAAGATATTTCACGTCTGCTGGGGTGGAAAAGCCCCTTCGAACAACTCGCCTCATCATAAGGAGAACATCATGACCCTACCGAAAATTAAACACGTCCGCGCCTGGTTCATCGGCGGCGCCACAGCAGAGCAGGGCGCCGGCGGCGATTACCATGACCAGGGGGCTAACCACTGGATTGACGATCATATCGCCACCCCGATGAGCAAATATAAACAGTATGAGCAGTCCCGGCAGTCGTTTGGCATCAATGTGCTGGGGACGCTGATTGTGGAAGTGGAAGCCGACAACGGACAGACCGGCTTTGCGGTGTCGACGGCCGGGGAGATGGGCTGCTTTATCGTCGAAAAACATCTCAACCGCTTTATCGAAGGCAAATGCGTCAGCGATATCAAACTGATCCATGACCAGATGCTTAACGCCACCCTTTACTACGCGGGATCCGGCGGCCTGGTGATGAACACCATCTCCTGTGTCGACCTGGCGCTGTGGGACCTGTTCGGGAAAGTGGTTGGCCTGCCGGTCTACAAACTGTTGGGTGGGGCGGTGCGCGACGAAATCCAGTTCTATGCCACCGGCGCACGTCCGGACCTGGCGCAGGAGATGGGCTTTATCGGCGGCAAAATGCCTACCCACTGGGGGCCGCACGATGGCGACGCCGGGATCCGCAAAGACGTCGCCATGGTGGCGGATATGCGCGAAAAATGCGGCCCGGATTTCTGGTTAATGCTGGACTGCTGGATGAGCCAGGACGTTAACTATGCCACCAAACTTGCCCATGCCTGCGCCCCTTATAACCTCAAGTGGATCGAAGAGTGCCTGCCGCCGCAGCAGTATGAAGGCTATCGCGAGCTGAAGCGCCAGGCGCCGGCCGGGATGATGGTGACCAGCGGCGAGCACCACGGCACGCTGCAGTCCTTCCGCACCCTGTCGGAAACCGGCATCGATATTATGCAGCCCGACGTTGGCTGGTGCGGCGGCTTAACCACCCTGGTGGAGATCGAGGCCATCGCCAAAGCGCGCGGGCAGCTGGTAGTGCCCCACGGCTCGTCGGTTTACTCACATCATGCGGTGATCACCTTCACCAACACGCCGTTCAGTGAGTTTCTGATGACCAGTCCGGACTGCGCCACGCTGCGCCCGCAGTTCGACCCGATCCTGCTCGGCGAGCCGGTGCCGGAGAGAGGGCGCATTCATAAATCGGTCCTGGATAAACCCGGCTTTGGCGTCGAGCTCAATCGCGACTGCAACCTGAAGCGTCCTTATCAACACTGATTGCGTCGGGCCGCCCGGCGGCCCGCGCCTGAGGATATTATGATGAGCAACACTCTGCTGGAGAGCGTGGTGAAGAAAAACCGCGCCCGCTTTATCCCCTTTATGCTGGCGCTGTACGTGCTGGCGTTTCTTGACCGTTCTAATATCGGTTTCGCCAAAGAGACCTACCAGCTGGATACCGGACTCAGCAATGAGGCCTACGCGCTGGGGGCCGGTATCTTCTTTGTGGTCTATGCCTTCCTCGGGGTGCCGGCCAATCTGCTGATGCGCAAATTTGGCGCCAGGCGATGGATCGGCTGCACCACGCTGCTGTGGGGCGTGCTGTCGGCGGCGATGGCGTGGGCGGATACGGAAGCGAAATTCCTGCTGGTACGTACCCTGCTGGGCGCGGCGGAGGCGGGCTTCTTTCCCGGAATGATCTACCTCACTTCACAGTGGTTTCCCCAGCAAAACCGCGCCAGCATTATGGGGCTGTTTTATATGGGCGCGCCGCTGGCCCTGACGCTGGGATCGCCTTTATCCGGTGCGCTGCTGGAGATGCATGGATTTATGGGGCATCCCGGCTGGTTCTGGATGTTTGTCATTGAAGGCCTGCTCGCCGTCGCCGCGGGAGCGTTCACCTTCTTCTGGCTGGACGATTCGCCGCAGCATGCCCGCTTCCTGAGCGCAGCGGAGAAACAGGCGCTGATAAGCGAGCTGGTGCGCGAGGAGGAGAAAAAGATTGCCTCGCGCCTGTCCGATGCGCTGCGTAACGGGCGGGTCTGGCAGCTGGCGCTGATTTATCTGACCATTCAGGTGGCGGTCTATGGTCTGATTTTCTTCCTGCCCACCCAGGTTGCTGCGCTGCTGGGCACCAAAGTCGGCTTCGTTGCCTCGGTGGTGACGGCCATCCCGTGGGTGGCGGCGCTGTTTGGCACCTGGCTTATCCCTCGCTACTCCGATCTCACCGGCGAGCGGCGCAATATTGCCGCCCTGACGCTGCTGGCGGCGGCGGTCGGGATTGCGGTGTCCGGACTGGTGACGCCGGTGCTGGCTATCATCGCGCTGTGCGTGGCGGCGGTCGGGGTGATCGCCGTGCAGCCGGTCTTCTGGACGATGCCGACGCAGCTGCTGTCCGGCACGGCGCTGGCCGCAGGGATTGGCTTTGTTAACCTGTTTGGCGCCATCGGTGGTTTTCTGGCGCCGATCGTGCGCGTGCAGGCCGAAACGTTGTTCGCCAGCAGCGCCGCCGGACTGTTAACCCTGGCCGGCGTCGCCATTGTCGGGGTGGTCATTATCTTTTCATTGAGCCTTACCCGCGCGGTACCCCAGCGCGGCAGCGTACAGCATTGAATAAAGGAATCGCTATGAACGCACTGTTATCTAACCCCTTCAAACGGGGATTATTACGCGGTGAGACGCAAATCGGCCTGTGGCTGAGCTCCACCTCATCCTACATGGCGGAGATCGCTGCGACGTCGGGATACGACTGGCTGCTGATCGACGGCGAGCATGCCCCGAATACCATTCAGGACCTTTATCATCAGCTGCAGGCGATTGCCCCCTATGCCAGCCAGCCGGTCATTCGCCCGGTCGAGGGCAACCGCAGCCTGATAAAACAGGTGCTGGATATTGGCGCCAGAACCTTGCTGGTGCCGATGGTCGATACCGCCGAGCAGGCTCGGGAGGTGGTCTCAGCGACCCGTTATCCCCCCATCGGGAGCCGCGGCGTTGGCGCCGGCGTGGCGAGAGCGGCGCGCTGGGGAAGGGTGGAGAATTATATGGCGGAGGCGAATGACGAACTCTGTCTGCTGATTCAGGTCGAGAGCCGAACCGCGCTGGAGAACCTGGACGCTATTCTCGAGGTGGACGGCATTGACGGGGTGTTTATCGGTCCGGCGGATCTCTCCGCCTCGCTGGGCTACCCGGACGATGCCGGTCACCCTGACGTGCAGCGGGTGATCGAGCAGAGCATCCGGCGCATTCGCGCGGCGGGGAAAGCGGCCGGATTTCTGGCGGTCGACCCGGCGATGGCGGAAAAATGTCTTGCCTGGGGGGCCAACTTTGTCGCCGTCGGGGTGGATACCATGCTGTATACCCAGGCGCTGGACCGCCGGCTGGCGATGTTTAAATCTGACAGCGCCCAGCCGCAAGAGAAAACGAGCTATTGACGGCACAGGCTGGCGCTGGGCTCAGACGAGCGCCTGCGCCAGCACCGTCAGCGGATGCTCGCAGCGTTTGCTGGTGGACATCTCAATCTGCCATTTGCAGGTCTCGCAGTCGGTGACGACGAGGTCGGCCCCGCTCTCCTCAATCTGACGGAACAGCGGGGCGCCGATAGCCTGGGATACCGCGTAATTCTCAGTTTTAAACCCGTAGGTGCCTGCGATGCCGCAGCACTGGGAATCCAGCACCTCCAGCTGCAGGCTGGGGATCAGCCGCAGCAGCTCGAGGGTATACAGCGACCAGCCCATCTTTTCCATATGACACGGGGTGTGATAGACCACCTTCAGCGGCAGCGGGCGCAGCGGTAGCGTCCTGCCGGCAGCCAGCTGTTTCCAGATCCAGCGGGTGGCAAGCTCGACCCGATCGCGAAGATCGCTGTTATCGACATCGAGGAGATGGGGGTATTCATCACGTAGCGTAAAGGCGCAGGTCGAGGAGGTGGCAATGATCGGTAGCGTGTTTTCCCGCATCGCGGCGACGTTGCTCTGCGCCTGCTTACGCGCCTTGTCGAAAAAACCGTTGGCGATGAGCGGTACGCCGCAGCATTTTTCTTTTGATAACAACTGCACCCCGGTACCCAGCGCGTTGACGACGCGAATCAGATCTTTACCCAACTGTGGATGGTTATAGTTGACGTAGCAGCCATGAAAGAAAGCCACCTGTTCGCTGTACTGCTTCTGACGGGCGGCGAGCTGGCGGTAAGCGCGGCGGAAGGTGCCGAAACCATATTTCGGCAGCGTACGCCGGTGATCGATGTTGAGCGTCGCGTCGAGCAGACGGCGCACCGGTTTTAAGCCGGTGGCGGCGTTGACCAGGGGGGCAAAGGGGGTGGAAAGGGTACCCATCAGGTCGGTATGGCTGAGGATGGCGTCGCGCAGGGTCGGCTTTTGCTGGCCGTACTGTGCCCGGGCGCGTTGAATGATATCGCCAATTTTCACATCCGACGGGCAGGCGACCTCGCAGCGCTTGCAGTTAATGCAGTACTTCAGCGCCTCGTCGTACAGCGCGCCATCCTTCAGACGCAGGCGTTCGCCGTCCGGCCCCGCTTGTTTCGGGCCGGGATAGCGCGGATTGACCCGACTTACCGGGCAGGTGGTGGTACAGACCGTGCACTTAATGCAGCTTTCAAAACGGGTATCGTTCATGGCCGGCCTCCGGCAAGGGCGTGGATCTGTCTGGCGGCGTGCAGCGCGGTAACGGCGCAGACGCCGCCGCCACAGCCGAGCTGAATGGCATCGAACCCGCCGAGCAATGAGCCGATGGCGAACAGATTATGGAACGGCTGCCCGCCCAGCAGGGGGCGCAGCAGGGCATCGGTTTTCACGCCGAAGCGCTGCCACGGTTGTGAGGCGAAGAAATCGCGCTGGTACCAGCTTTCCCGTGGCAGAGTCTGGTGAAGGTCGAGGCCGAGAATCGGCTCGCGCACGCTATCGCGAGTGGCGACAAGACCGTTGCTGAAAAAGCTGCCGCTGGCCAGCACGGTAAAGCGCGGACGCAGCGCAATACCGCCGTGATTGCGCGTCCAGACCGCCTCGACGGCGTTCTGTCGATGGCTGATTTTCACCACCTCATCGCCTGCGAGCCAGGCGCCGCCCTCGCGAATGAACTGGCGTTGCAGCTGAGAATGCAAACGCATCCCGGGAACCGAAGGCGGCAGCGTCGGCAGCAGACGCAGCGGGCAGGGTAGACGCGCCTGCAGCCAGTGGTACAGGCGATCGTCGGCGAGGCCAAAACAGGCGGGCATGATCAGCAGGTCATACTGCTGCGCCAGCGGTAGCAGCGCTGCATGCAGGGCCGGCCACATATTCTCATCATCCAGGACGCGGGCGATATTGGCGGCGCGAAACTCGGTCGGGTTGTCACGCAGCACATCCAGCAGCGGTAACTCGATTTCCACCGCCGCGGCGGTAACTCCGTGTTGACCGAGCGCGGCGGCGGCGAGATGCGGCTGAAAATCAGCAAAGCCGCTGATCCCCACCAGACAGGCGCCCTGCGACGGCAGGGGCGCGACAGGCACCTCAAGGGGCGACAGCCATGCCGGGCGCAACGTCCCCAGCGGCGTTACCCGCCGGTGCGGCCGGCGCGCATCGCCCTGCATCACCGCGCCGCAGGCGGCCAGCAGGGCTTCGGTCTGCGTCGCGTATTCGAGCACCGCCTCGGCGCCGAGACGGGAATAAGGGTGTTCAGGAAGCTGTTCAGCGAGCTGCTGCAGACCTTGTGCGACGTCAGTGACGTTATCGCCGTTGGGCAGCGCCGAGAGCAGGTCTAACGACGCGGAGGAAAAATGCAGCGCGCTCTGCCCGCGGCTGATGATGACGCTGCGCAGGCCGTGCTGATTCAGGGCCAGCCCGCACAGCAGGCCGGCGAGCCCGCCGCCGATAATCGCGCAATCAAACTTCATCCCGGTGCTCCTGTGGCAATCCGCACAGGCCGAGGTAGACCCAGCGGGTGAATTCGCTTTCGCGCAGCGCATCGCCCCAGGCGATGGGCTGCACGCCCTTCCAGCGTTCATTGAGAAATTCCGATAGCTGGGTTAACGACTGCGCGGGCGTGGTGACGTTAAAGCGCTGCAGCAGTCCGGCAGCGCGGCAGGCGCAGAGTTCCCCCTGACAGGTCCCCATGCCAATCCGGGTGCGGCGGCGCAGGTCGAGCAGGGTGTTGACCGCCAGGTTTTCCACCGCGTATTTCACTTCACCGGCAGTGACGGCTTCACATTCGCAGACCAGGCTACGGTGCTGGCGGCTGTCGCCAAGCCAGGACGGGGTGCGATCGCCGTGACGGTAGACGGCCGAGCCGCGCAGCGGGGTGGGGAGGGAGATAATCTTTTGCAGGGTACTTTCCGTTGGCTCCTGTGAACCGGGCAGCGGGGCTTCGGCCGTGGTACAGGGGGTGGTGTTTCCCAGCTTACGACAGACGGCGTCGGTGGCCCACTCGGCCATAAGGCGATAGGTCATCAGCTTGCCGCCGGTGATAGTAATGAAGCCTTCCATACCGTCACGCTGGGCATGGTCGAGCAGGACGATGCCGCGGCTGACGCCGCGCCCGCTGGGATCGTTATCGCTGGCCACCAGCGGGCGGACGCCGGAGTAGGCGCGGAGGATCCGGGTGCGGCCCATGACCGGCGCCAGCTTTTCCCCTTCGCGCAGCAGGGTATCGACCTCCGCCGCTGTTACCCGGTTGTCGTCAATTTCGTCATAAGGAATATGCATTGAGGTAGTGCCGATCAGCGAGATGGTATCGCCGGGCACCAGAATATCGGCGTCGGCCGGCTTACGGCAGCGGTTGATCACCAGGTTGTTAATCCGATGATCGAGGATCAGCAGCGATCCCTTCGCCGGGAACATGGTGATGCGCAGGTCGGCATATTCCGCAATACGCTGTCCCCAGATCCCGGCGGCGTTAACCACCATCCCGGCGTACAGAGTGCGGGCCTGGTGAAGTTGGCGGTCGTATACCTGGACGCCGCAGACGCGATCGCCCCGGCGCAGCAGGCCTGTTACTTCGCAGCCGGTAAGGATCTGCGCGCCGTGTTCGCGGGCGTCGAGCATATTGGCCGCGGTGAGGCGAAACGGGTCGATGGTACCGTCCGGGACCTGCACCGCGCCCAGCAGCGTCGGGTTGACGGCGGGCTCCCGGCGCAGCGCTTCCTGCGGCGAGAGCGGCGTGGCCTCTATGCCAGCCTGCTGACAGGCGTCGATAAAGGTTTGCTGCCATGCCAGGTCATCTTCAGGCAGGGTGATAAACAGCCCGTTGGTCGGTTCAATACAGTGGCGGGCGATGCGGCGCAGGATGCGGTTCTCACTGATGCATTCGCGGGCGGATTCGTTGTCGGTCACCGCGTAGCGGGCGCCGCTGTGCAGCAGTCCATGATTCCGGCCGGTCGCCCCGGTGGCGATATCATGGCGCTCAATGAGCAGCGTTCGTAATCCGCGTCGGGCGCAGTCGCGGGCGATACCGGCGCCGGTTGCTCCGCCGCCGATGATAATGACCTCGCTATCAAGACGTCCCGTCATCTTCAGCTCCTCTGCTTTCGTTTAACGCCATTTAGCCACAAATAGTAAGGTTATTGTTTGATTTCGAGCATATTCGCGCGTTATTTGAGCGTGTTATGTGATTTCGTGCTCACATTGGAACGTTTTGTCATATTTCTGTAACAAATTGTGCGATGTTTCACAGTATCAACTCTACGTATTGCCTACCATCGCGACCATATTTGAAGTTGGTGATTAATCTGGGATTTTGTCGTGACGTCAGTAGAAAACAGCAAGGGCCACGGAGGCTGATATGTTAAGTATTTTTAAACCCGCCGCGCATAAAGCGCGTTTGCCAGCAGCGGAGATTGACCCGCTATATCGCCGATTACGCTGGCAGATTTTTATTGGCATCTTTTTTGGTTATGCCGCCTACTATTTGGTTCGTAAGAACTTTGCCCTGGCGATGCCTTATCTTATCGAGCAGGGGTTCTCTCGTGGCGACCTCGGCTTCGCCCTTTCCGGTATCTCCATCGCCTATGGATTTTCGAAATTCATCATGGGATCGGTCTCTGACCGCTCGAATCCGCGCATTTTCCTGCCGGCTGGCTTGATCCTCGCCGCGCTGGTGATGCTGGTGATGGGCTTCGTGCCGTGGGCGACGTCCAGCATCATGATAATGTTCGTGCTGCTGTTCCTCTGCGGCTGGTTCCAGGGGATGGGCTGGCCGCCGTGCGGCCGGACCATGGTGCACTGGTGGTCGCAGAAAGAGCGCGGCGGGATTGTCTCGGTGTGGAACTGCGCGCATAACGTCGGCGGCGGCATTCCGCCGCTGCTGTTCCTGTTAGGGATGGCGTGGTTTAACGACTGGCACGCGGCGCTGTATATGCCGGCATTCGGCGCCATTCTGCTGGCGATTTTCGCCTTCGCAATGATGCGCGACACCCCGCAGTCCTGCGGTCTGCCGCCGATTGAAGAATATAAAAACGACTACCCGGACGATTACAGCGAAAAGCACGAAGAAGAGCTGACGGCGAAGCAGATCTTTATGCAGTACATTCTGCCGAACAAGCTGCTGTGGTACATCGCTATCGCTAACGTCTTCGTTTATCTGCTGCGCTACGGCATTCTCGACTGGTCGCCGACCTACCTGAAAGAAGTTAAACACTTCGCGCTGGATAAATCCTCCTGGGCCTATTTCCTGTACGAGTACGCGGGGATCCCGGGCACGCTGCTGTGCGGTTGGATGTCGGACAAAGTGTTTAAAGGCAACCGCGGCGCCACCGGCGTGTTCTTTATGACCCTGGTGACCATCGCCACTGTCGTTTACTGGCTGAACCCGCCGGGTAATCCGGGCGTCGATATGGCCTGTATGATCATCATTGGCTTCCTGATCTACGGCCCGGTGATGCTGATTGGTCTGCATGCCCTCGAGCTGGCGCCGAAAAAAGCCGCCGGGACCGCCGCGGGCTTCACCGGCCTGTTCGGCTATCTTGGCGGTTCCGTGGCCGCGAGCGCTATCGTCGGCTACACCGTCGATTTCTTCGGCTGGGACGGCGGCTTTATGGTGATGATCGGCGGCAGCGTGCTGGCGGTTATCCTGCTGGTTATCGTGATGCTCGGTGAACGTCGCCATCACCAACAGCTGAAACAAGCCTAAGGAGCGGCGATGAAAATGAAACTTACCGCGCTGATGAGCGGAATGATTCTGTCCAGTTCGGCGCTGTGCTTCAGTGCGACAGCGGCTGATAAAATGGTCATCGCCCACCGCGGCGCCAGCGGGTATCTGCCGGAACATACCCTGCCAGCGAAAGCGATGGCTTACGCTCAGGGGGCGGATTACCTTGAGCAAGACCTGGTGATGACCAAAGACGACCGGCTGGTGGTGTTACACGACCACTATCTCGATCGGGTGACTGACGTTGCGCAGCGTTTCCCGCAGCGGGCGCGTAAAGATGGCCGTTTCTACGCCATCGACTTTACCCTGGACGAGATTAAGTCGCTGAAGTTCACCGAAGGTTTTGAGCCGAAAAATGGTAAGAACGTGCAAACCTATCCCGGGCGATTCCCGATGGGCAAATCCGATTTCCGTATTCATACCTTTGAAGAGGAGATTGAGTTTGTCCAGGGGCTGAACCATTCAACCGGCAAAAACATAGGTATCTACCCGGAAATCAAAGCGCCGTGGTTCCACCACCAGGAAGGCAAAGATATTGCCGCCAGCACATTGAAGGTGCTGAAGGAATATGGCTATACCAGCAAGCAGGATAAGGTTTATCTGCAGTGCTTTGACGCCAACGAGCTCAAACGCATTAAAAATGAGCTGGAGCCGAAGATGGGGATGGATCTCAATCTGGTGCAGCTCATCGCCTATACCGACTGGAATGAAACCCAGCAGAAACAGGCCGATGGTAAGTGGGTGAACTACAGCTATGACTGGATGTTCAAGCCAGGGGCGATGGCGCAGATTGCGCAGTACGCGGACGGCATCGGCCCGGATTACCATATGCTGGTAGCGGAAGGCTCGAAGCCGGGGGCGGTGAAGCTGACGGCGATGGTGAAAGAGGCGCATGCCAGCCATCTGCAGGTGCATCCGTACACCGTGCGCGCGGATCAGTTGCCGGAGTACGCGACTAACGTTAATCAGCTCTATGACGTGCTGTATAACCAGGTGGGCGTCGACGGCTTATTTACCGATTTCCCGGATAAAGCGGTGCAGTTCCTGGACGCGAAACGCTAAAAAGCCGGGTGGCGGCTACGCCTTACCCGGCGTACGAACTGTGGTTTTGTTGACACTGTTCTCGGCGTGCAACGATTTCGACCCGGGAATAACGTTTGTTCTATGTTATTTCCTGGAAGATTGCGCTCCCGATATTTCTTCTGCGTTATGCCTTTCATAGCGCAGGGAGCGCACAGGGGGCGGCCAGTCGCCGCCTCCCCCTGT
>OFCG01000230.1_pt1 | contig 30618 bp, 24 predicted proteins | sample 1520781 | NCBI WGS metagenome assembly OFCG01 (sample SAMEA2699038, study PRJEB24076) | metagenome | reverse complement strand
GTCGAATGGCAGTCGAACGACTAGACCGCCGGACACACATTTTGGCCTATAACCCAACAAGGCAAAGAGCCAAGCAAAAGAGAAACCCCGCGACCATAACGATCACGGGGTTTCTAATGCCTTGATTGCAGGTAAGACTACTTACGCTGGTGGCGGGTCTTACGCAGCAGTTTGCGGTGCTTCTTCTTGCTCATCCGCTTGCGGCGCTTCTTGATGACAGAACCCATCTGAAGCCTCCATTTCGATTAATCGTAAAAGTTGCAACTCGCACCATAATACACGTGTTGCCAGACAGAGGGAACCAGTATGTTGCCGATAGTCCGCATATGCCCTGAACGCAGTTGGGGCATCCACATCAGCAATGTGGATGCCCCAACGTTCATAAGTTTGTGCAGCAGCTGACAGCCGATACTAGATGCTACATCGGGAACTTCTGGTAGAAGCGATCGACCGCTTCCTTGGTGCCGGTAGCTTGGAAGACCACGGTATCGTTCTGCCAGATGGCAACGGCGTTCTTGCTGTTGGAGGCATCGGCCTTCACCACGTACGCGCCCGTGACGTTGCCGGAAACCTTGACGTTGCCGGATGCCGACTCATCGCCGGTCTGCGCAGCGACCAACGCATCGTACTGGGTCTTGGCATTGTCCGCCGACGACCACTGCGCGGCGACCAGCGTGACATCCTTGGCGGCATCACCAGTGGAGTAGGTCAGAGTGTACTCCTCGAGCGGCGACGCGGAATTCCACGTCGTGGAGGCATCCGCCTTGGTACGCGCGTAATTCAGCACGCTGCCCGGCATGGCCTTCAACAGCTCACTGGCATCATCCGGCAAAGCTGTGGCGTCGATGGTCGGCTTGGTCGGCTCGGATGATTCGGTTTTCTGCTGGCTGTTTTGGGTGGTAGTGGAGGTGCCATCATTCTTCTGGATGGCCCAACCCGGCCACACAAAGGCCGAAAGCACTGCCAGGATAATCACAACAGCTGCGGCAACCACCACTGCAATCAACTTGCCATGGGATTGCGTGGTCGAGGAGTTCTCACTATTAGTCATGCCCCGATTCTCTCACAGCCGCGTGACGCTAGGCGGCCGTAATTTTAGTCGTTGTGCGCAAGCCGCGTGAAACTCTTGTGAACGGTAAAAATTTACCGTCCGCTGGTGTTTGGGTTAGGGTGAGACCATGGCGAAATCAAGTGTGCAGTATGTATGTTCCGAATGCGGTTGGAACGGGCCGAAGTGGTACGGCCGTTGCCCCGAGTGTGGTCAGTGGGGCACGGTCGAGGAATTTCACGAGGCTCGGCCGGCGGCAGGCTCTCGCACGGCCGCTCCCGGCCGAACATCACGCACGCAGTCGGTTACGGTTGCCAACAACGCCAGATCTGCAGCCCGTCCGATTACCGAAGTGGGCACGGAAAGCGTCGAGCGGCTCGGTACCGGGTTTTCCGAATTCGACCGTGTGCTCGGCGGTGGCGTGGTGCCGGGTTCAGTAACGCTGATAGCGGGCGAACCGGGTATCGGCAAGTCGACATTGCTGTTGCAGACGGCCGGCAATATCGCGCGCGTTGTGGCGGGAGACAGTACGTTCCGAGGGGCAGGTCAGCGGTCTGCCCAACAGTCGGGCCGGGCGCAGGGCAACGCATCGAACACGGTGCCGATGCGGGGCAACGCATCATCAACACACGCCAACACCGTGCTGTACATTTCCGGCGAGGAATCACAGGCGCAGGTTCGTTTGCGCGCTTCCCGCATCAATGCGGTGGAGCCGAACTTGTTACTGGCCTCCACCACCGACCTGTCCACAGTATTGGGGCTGATCGAACAGAACAAGCCGGCCTTGGCCATTGTGGATTCGGCGCAGACCATCGTCTCGCAGGAGGTCGATGGCATTTCCGGCGGTTCGACTCAGGTGCGCGAAGTGGCAAGCGCGCTGATAGATACCGCTAAGACACTTGACATTCCAGTATTTCTGGTTGGTCATGTGACCAAGGATGGTTCGATTGCAGGCCCGCGCACATTGGAGCATCTGGTCGATGTGGTCTGCCAATTCGAAGGCGACAGCGAGACTGCGCTGAGAATGCTGCGAGCGGTGAAGAATCGTTTTGGCCCGACCGATGAAGTCGGCTGTTTCGACATGAGCGGTGAAGGCATCGAAGAGGTCACCGATCCCGCCGGATTGTTCCTGTCTGGAGACGGCCCTGATGCGGCCAACGCGGCACCCGTGGAAGGCACCTGCGTGACGTTCACATTGGATGGGCATCGCAGTCTGCCTATCGAAGTACAGGCTCTGGTCACCACGTCGGTGCTGCCCACACCCCGTCGTGCGGTCAATGGCGTGGACCCCAGCCGTATCGCCATGCTGGTCGCGGTGCTCTACCGTCACAGCAAGCTCAACCTGCTGTCCAACGACCTGTATATCTCCACTATTGCCGGGGGCCAGGCCAAGGAGCCCGGTTCCGACTTGGCGATAGTGGCGGCACTGGCGAGCGCCGCCACGTCAAAACCCATTGCGCGAGCCACGTGCGCCATTGGTGAGATTTCCCTGACCGGTCAGGTGCGCCCGGTACCGCGTATGGAATATCGCCTTCGCGAGGCCGCACGCCTCGGCTTCACCACGGCGGTCATTCCGCCACTGCGCAAGCCGGTGCATGTCGAGGGACTTCAGCTGGTGGAGTCCAACACATTGTCCGACGCATTAGACGCCTTGGGAGTGCGTAAATAGCCCTGAGATATGCCTCAGGCGGTAAGACGCTTGGTCTCCTCGACGTTGCGCTTGAGTTCGTCGACGAGTTGGTCGGGGCCATCAAACTTGACCTGCGGGCGCAGGAAGCCGACGAATTCGACGCGAACCTTGTGGTCGTACAGGTCGATCCATTCTTCAGTGATGCAGTAGGCCTCCACCACACGTTCGTTGAGCCCTGTTTTCTCGCTGAAGGTGGGTTTGGTGCCAATGGAGATGGCGGCGGGCCAACGGTTTTCACCATCTACCAGCCAACCGGCATAGACGCCGTCGACCGGAATGTAGCCTGCAATGTCGGAGCCAAGATTGGCGGTGGGGAATCCGATGGTGCGGCCACGCTCCTCACCGTGCACCACTTCGCCCTCGATGGAGTGCGGAGCACCCAGAATGGCGTTGGCGTCCTGGATTCGGCCATGAGCCAGCAGGTAGCGCACATTGGTGGAGCTCCATGCGCGCATTGCCTTGGCCTGGTTCTTCTTGCTCCATGCGCGGCGCTCGGCCTTGGTGGCATTGGCCAGCGGGTCGACGGGCTCTCCCCATTCGCTCGGGGCTTCCGGCTTGAAATCGCGCGGAATACGCACTTCACCCGGGCCACGGTCATCGACCACATCAAGTTCGAATACACCGGTGGCGGCGGCAAGATTGGCGATATGCTTCACATCACCTTCTCGACCCTTGCCCATGGCGGCATCCTGCCCAAGGACCAACGTGCGCATACCCAGCTTGCCGGTGAGTCGGCCAAGGAAGAAAATGTATGACATGGCTGCGAAGGCCAGCGTGTAGTGCACCACCAGCACGTGGTCCACGCCGAACTGTTCCATGCGGTGCAGTCGATCATCCACACTGGTCAAGGCTTCGGCATCCACGTTCTGCACCGCGGGTTCCTCGCCATGGTGCGAGGCGGCCCAGCCGTGCACGAATGCGGGGCGCGGATCAAACAGAATCACCACGGAAAAAGCATCATGCTGGTGCGCGAGTTCCACCACACGCTTGATCACCGCCTGATGACCCAAGTGCATGCCATCAAATGCGCCCAATGTCACCACGGCCTTCTTATCGTTACTGAACGAGGGCCATTCAATCGAACCTTCGGCGTCAGGGGTCAGGTGCGTGATATCCATCAGTGTGCTGTTCCTTTTATCCGTGCGATGTTATTCATGCAATATAGACGTTGTTGTGCGCGGCCTGTATCAAGCTGCACTTTTCACCGCGTCTACTTTACGCGAGGGGGAATACGGTGACCGGCTTGGCCTGATGAGCGTTTGCACGCTCGATAATCGCCGCCACATCATGCGTTTGCGGCACAATGGCGGCAGTGGGCTCGCTGATTGTACGCTCAATACGGCGGCCGAAGCGTAATTCGCTGGCCTCCTCAGGAGTGATGTCAAGCGCCGGCATCGCACCTCGAGCGGCCTGTTCCATGGTAAGGGCATGGTCAAGCAGCCAGTTGCGGCGCTCGTCACCGGCAAGACCTTCAGGAGTGTCCAATACGCACTTGTTGCGCGTGACGGTTTGCCCTTCCCGATTAGTGAACGTCTTCTGATCGGTATGTGCGGTGACGGTATGGGTTCGCGTGTCAAGCATCGCCTCAGGAGCGATAAGTCCGCTGGCATCGTCCGGCAACGCGAATCGGCCGACTCGCGTACGGCGCAAACGGGTCAGGTATCCGCCGACGCCAAGTTCTTTGCCGAGATCGCGGGCGAGCGCGCGGATATAGGTGCCCGATGAACAGCTGATCCGCACGTCAACATCAAGTGCGGGAATCGCTCCCGTGTTCGCGTCTTCCCGCAATGGTTCAGCGGCCTGCTCCCCTGCTACGAATCCGCTGCGGATATCCAGCACGGTGAATTCGCTGATGGTGACCGGGCGGGGTTTGAGTTCCACATCCTTGCCTTCGCGAGCCAAGTCGTAGGCACGCTGGCCGTTGATTTTGATGGCGGAGAACGTATTGGGGACTTGTTCGATATCGCCGGTGAAATTGGTGGCGATGGTGCGTGTGAGCAGGTCTTGCCATGAGGCAGTTGGTAACGCCGTTGGTTCGCCGCTCTGGCCACCCTCAGTCAGCTGCGCTGATAGCGTTTGCCAGCGGGAACGGGCTTCACCATCGACAAGCACCTCGCCTTCGGCATCGTCGGTAGTGGTGCGCAGGCCGAGGCGTATGGTGGCCTCGTAGGTTTTGTCATGCGCCACGATGGCGTTGAGCAGTCGTGTGGCGTGGCCGAAGGCGATGACCAGCGTGCCAGTGGCCATGGGGTCAAGGGTGCCGGCGTGACCGACCTTCTTGATGTGCAACGCGCCGCGCACGGCGGCGACGGCGTCGAAACTGGTCACGCCTTGCGGCTTGTCGATGATGAGCAGACCGCTGGGGGTTGTATGAAGCACACTACTCCTCGTCAGAGTCGTCTTCGAAGTCGTCGCTGGGCTCGTCGTCATGCTTGTACGGATCGGCGTCGCCGGCGTACTGGGCGGTGGCGCGAGCACGGGCGAGTTCTTCGTCACGCTTCTTGGCCACGGCGAGAATGTCTTCGATCTCGTGAGCCTCGCCGGGCACTTCATCGAACACGAATTGGAGCTGCGGAGTCAGACGCAGGCCAGCCTTGTGGCCCACCAGAGAACGCAGGTGGCCCTTGGCCTGATCGAGGGCCTGCTGGGCGCGCTTGCGTTCGCCTTCCTCATGGCCTTCGTGGCCGAGCTGGGTCCAGTAGACCTTGGCGATTTGCAAATCGTTGGTCACACGGACTTCGGTGACGGTGATGCTGGCGAGTCGCTTGTCATGCAGTTCGCGCTCAATGGAGGAGGCGACGACACGCTGAATCAAGGCCGCAATACGTGCGGCGCGCGGGTTGGTTCCTGCCATAGGAATTTCCTTTTCTAGACTTGAGCCCCCTCTGACGAGGGGCTGCCGAACGCAGTGAGGCCAGGGGAGAGAAAATCATGGAACTACCATGTCTCTCCCCCAGTCAGCCTGCGGCTGACAGCCCCCCTCGCCAGAGGGGGCTTAACAATGACTACTTGCGCTCGACTTCCCGCATCTCGAAGGTCTCGATGATGTCGCCGAGTTCAATGTCGTTGAAGGTGCCGAGGTTGATACCAGCCTCGTAGCCTTCCTTGACGGACTGAACGTCGTCCTTGAAGCGACGCAGCGAGGAGATCTCGAGGTCGTTGACCGTGGCCACGCCGTTGCGCAGGATACGGCACTTCGTACCACGCTTGACCTCGCCGTCCTGCACCATAACGCCGGCGATGTTGCCGAACTTGGAGGAGCGGAAGATCTCGCGGATCTCGGAGTGAGAGGTGACGACCTCTTCGTATTCCGGCTTGAGCATGCCCTTGAGGGATGCCTCGATGTCTTCGATCGCACGGTAGATGACCGAGTAGTACTTGATCTCCACGCCCTCGCGCTCGGCGAGGTCCGCGACCTGACGGTTCGGACGCACGTTGAAACCGATGATAACGGCCTTGTCGACCGTGGCCAGGTTGACATCATTCTGGGTGATTGCACCGACGCCGCGGTGGATGACCTGGATGCCGACCTCGTCGGATACCTCGATCTTCATCAAGGAATCCTCGAGCGCCTCGACAGAACCGGACGAATCGCCCTTGATGACAATATTGAGCATGTCGATCTCGGACTCGGCGAACTTCTTCTTGAAGTCCTCGAGGGAGACGACCTTGCGACGCTTGGCCAGCTGGGCGGCACGCTCGGTGGCCTGACGCTTCTCGGCAATCTGGCGAGCGGCACGATCATCGGAGGCGACCAGGAAGAGGTCACCGGCGGTGGGCACGGAGGTCAAGCCCAGCACCTGAACAGGTGTGGACGGACCGGCCGCTTCCATCGGCTGACCGTTCTCGTCGAGCATGGCACGCACGCGGCCGTACGAAGTGCCGGCCACGATGGCATCGCCCACGTGGAGCGTACCCTGCTGAACCAGCACAGTGGCCACGGCACCACGACCCTTGTCGAGTCGGGCTTCGACGGTGGCACCACGGGCGTCCATGTCGGGGTTGGCGCGGAGGTCCAGCTCAGCGTCAGCCGTGAGCAGCACGGCTTCGAGCAGCTTGTCGACGTGCAGGTTCTGCTTGGCGGAGATGTCGACGAACATGGTGTCGCCACCATACTCTTCAGGGACCAAGCCGAACTCGGTGAGCTGGCCGCGGACCTTCTCCGGGTTGGCACCGGGCACATCGATCTTGTTGACGGCCACGACGATCGGCACCTTGGCGGCCTGAGCGTGGTTGATGGCCTCAACGGTCTGGGGCATCACACCATCGTCGGCGGCGACCACGAGGATCGCGACGTCAGTGAGCTCGGCACCACGGGCACGCATGGCGGTGAACGCCTCGTGGCCAGGGGTATCGAGGAAGGTGATCTTGCGCGGTTCGCCTTCAAGGTTCACGGTGACCTGGTAGGCACCGATGCGCTGGGTAATGCCGCCGGCCTCACGTGCGATGACGTTGGTCTTGCGGATGGTATCCAGCAGTCGTGTCTTACCGTGGTCGACGTGGCCCATGACGGTAACGACCGGCGGGCGAGGCTTGAGATCCTCGTCATCCTGCAGTTCTTCCTCGTCAAGGTTGATGTCGAACTGCTGGAGCAGTTCCTTGTCTTCCTCTTCTGCGGAGACGAGCTGGATGTTCCAGCCGATCTCTTCGCCCAGAATCTGGAAGGTCTCCTCATCCAAGGACTGGGTGGCGGTAGCCATCTGACCCAGGTGGAAGAGCACGGTGACCAGCGCGGCCTGGTTGACGTTGATCTTCTCCGCAAGATCGGCCAGGGACGCGCCCTGACGCAGACGGATGGTCTGGCCGTTGCCGTTGGGGATGCGAACGCCGCCGATGGTCGGTGCTTTCAGCTCCTCATACTCATGGCGCTTTGCCAGACGGTTCTTACGGGCCTTTGAAGACTTGCCGCCCTGACGTCCGAATGCGCCTGCGGCACCGCCGCGACCGCCGCGACCGCCGCCACGTGCGGGACCGTTGCTCGGTGCACCGCCGCCCTGGAAGTTATTGCCGCCGCCTTGGCCCCCACGGAAGCCGCCGCGTGCGCCGCCCTGACCGGCACCCTGGGAGCCGCCGCCCTGACCCGGACGGTTGTGGCCCCACTGGCCGGGACGCGGACCGCCCTGACCACCTTGGCCCGGACGACCGCCACGGAAGCCGCGGCCCTGCCCCTGGCCTTGGCCGGGACGGCCCGGACGACCGCCACGACCGTTATCAGCAGTCGGACGAGCCATCGGATGCGGACGCGGAATATCACCCGGCGTCGGGGTGTGCATACCCTGCTTGCGGGAGAACGGGTTGTTGCCCGGGCGCGGGCCCTGAGCGTGCGGGCGCGGAATCGCATTTGAAGCGGCATTGCCGCCATTGGCACCGGCGCCGCCCTGAGCGTGCGGGCGCGGAGCCGAAGCATTGCCGCGGTTGTTCTGATGCTGAACCGGCTGGCCATTGTTCGGACGGCCCTGGTTGTTACGACGATCGTTGTTACGGCGATCGTTCGGGCGACTCTGACGACCGTTCTCACGGCCTTCGCGATTATCGCGACCATTCTCACGGTTGTCGTTCTGACCGTGGCGACCGGGGGTCGGCATGCCGGGGCGTGCGCCGCCCTGCGGACGCGGTGTCGGTGCACCCGGAGTCGGAGCCTGCTGATGTGCCGAGGCAGGCGATGCCTGACGTGCGGGAGCGGCCGGAGTCGGTGCGGAAGATGAAGTGGAAGCCGGGGCCGAAGGTGCGGCCGGGCGGCGCTGCTGCACGGGCTTGGAATCGCCCTTGGCGTTGTCCTTGGCGAACTCTGCCTTCAGACGCCGGGCTACCGGCGGTTCAATCGTAGAAGAAGCGGACTTGACGAATTCTCCCATGTCCTTAAGCTTCTCAAGCACGGTTTTGCTATCGACATTCAAAACCTTAGCCAGTTCGTATACGCGTGGTTTCGCCACTAATTACTCCTATTCTGTGACCACGCGCGTGCATGGGCGTGGTCAGTTGGTGATGACGGCAAGCCTACCCTGTCTCATCGTGCGACCATGATCGTGTTACCTCGTCTCTGGTGTGGGCGATTTCGCGCACACTGCGCCAGCCCACACACGCCAATCAAGCATACTCATAGCGCTGGATAGCGTAGACGCAGCGAGCCGCGCCATTGCTGACGCGGCTCGTATCAGGAAATAATGCGCCCTGAAGATCATTCGCCTTCGAGCCCGGCGGCCTATTCGGCTTCCGGAGCAGCAGCCTCGGCCGCAGCCTGGGCGGCCTTTTCGGCGGCGACCTTCTTGGCATGGGCCTCGGCGGATTCGATGCCGATCTTCCAGCCGGTCAGCTTGGCTGCCAGTCGTGCGTTCTGGCCTTCCTTGCCGATGGCCAGGGATAGCTGGTCGTCGTGGATGAAGGCGATGGCGGTCTTGTTCTTCTCGCTGATCACCTGTACGCCGGTGGCCACAGCCGGGGACAGCGCGGCTGCCACGAACTTGGCCGGATCGTCGGAGTAGTCGACGATGTCGATCTTCTCCGGGCCAAGGTTCTCCATAACGGCACGCACGCGAGCGCCGCCGGGGCCGATCAGCGCACCCTTCGGGTTCACGCCATCGGTGTTGGCCTTGACCGCGATCTTGGTGCGGGCGCCGGCCTCACGAGCGATGGCCATGATGGACACGGCACCGGAGACCAGTTCCGGCACTTCACGCTCGAACAGCTTGCGGACCAGCTCCGGGTGGGAGCGGGACACCACGATTTCCGGGCCCTTGATGCCACGGGCCACGTTCACCACGTACACGCGGATGCGTTCGCCGTGGCGGTAACGTTCGCCGGGCACCTGCTCACGGCGAGGCAGAATGGCTTCGACATCGCCCATCGCGACATGCACGTTGGAGGGGTCGGAAGCATCCTGCTGAATGATGCCGGTGATGAGCTTGCCCTTCTGACCGGAGAACGCGCCGAATACCTTCTCATCTTCGGCGCGGCGGAACAGCTGGGTGATGACCTGGCGTGCGGTGGCTGCGGCGAGACGGCCGAAGTCACGCGGGGTGTCGTCGTATTCCTCGCCCAGCTTGGGAACGGGGTAAGGGTTGTCTTCGGTGGGTTCGACCGGGATTTCGTCGGCGGCCCAGACGGTGAAATTGCCGGAACGTTCGTCAAGCTCCACACGCGCGTGCCTGGCGGCGTGCGGGGTCTTGAGGTAGGCGAGGCGCAGGGCCTCTGCCAGCGCATCATCCAGGGTTCCGGGGTCGATTCCTTGCTCGGCGGCGAGCTTGTGTATTCCTGTCAGGTCCAGTTCCATCGATCCGTACCTCCTATGAAGTTATGTGGCGCATGGCCTATGAGTGGTCACAGTTAGCTATTAGTGTAGGTTTCCATGCAGACACGCTTCTCTTCAGGACGGTTTACCCGGCGCTTGGCATCCGCACTATGCGCGAGCGCGATGCTGTGTTCGCTTTCGGCGTGTTCGATGCCGCGACTGGCCGGACGGGCCGAGGCGGAAGCTCAAATGAGCCCTTGCGAGAAAGCGATGACGTTGGCGGACTACGCCACCCATCCGGCTGAAGGCACGCCGTTATTAGAGCAGTATGCCACCGGCCTGGCCGCTCCCCTGACTTGGATTGACGTTGCCGGGTATTGTTCGGGTCGTTTTGCCGAGGGAACGTTACGTGACGCGCAGACCAAGCAATGGATGGCTTTTCTGGCCGATAAATTCGGGCAGTCCGCGCCTGAGGTGACGCCGGCGCGTCTTGATGGCGTCACGTCCGCCAACGTTGATCGATCGGTATTGGATGCGATGGCCGTGGCCGAGGATCGCGCCGGATTCGCTATCGAGGTCTTGGCCGCACGAGGACAGACCGCTGGGGCTACGTTGGCGTTGAGTGATATGCATAAGACCGCCGGGCAGCAGTTGGTTGCGCTGGCGAACGGCAATTTTGATGATTCCGGCGCACAATCCAGTTCTTCCGGCCAAAGCGACCCCCGCCAAAAGGTCTATGCCATCGACCAACTACTGGCCAACCCCACCACCATCGCCGACAAGGCAAGTGGCCAAACCGTACCGACCGCCGCCGCCATCGAAATGGACTGCGCCCGCGCGCAGATCAAGGCCGTGACCGAATCGAAATCTTCCACCGAGAGCGATATGCTGCTCATCCTCGCCGCACTGGCCGCCAAGCACGCCTACACCGCGTTCCAACTTGGCTACCCAGCGACTGACGCCGAATTGTTCGAGTAGACACACACTCCTCACGAAGCCGATGCGAACTTGTTGGATGCTAGTGGGCAAGTCGAGTTGAGGCACGTTCCACCAATGTGAAATCGGTGGTGTACGTACGGGCCGGGCCTGAGTATCCTTCGATGCGGTCGATAAGCATGTCAACGGCATGCTTGGCATAATCATCGATATGAGGATCGATGGTGGTCAGCGCCGGCACCGAGTACTCGGCTTCCGGCACGTTATCGAAGCCTATCAGTTGCACGTCTTGAGGGACTCGTAAACCACGACGCTGTAGCTCATGAACGGCACCTAGTGCCATGGCGTCATTGAGACAGACCACTGCTTCAGGGCAAGGTAACGAGTCAAGCATCGCTGCAGTGGATTGCACACCACCATGCTGATTCCATCCATGGACCGGAATAACATATCGCCAGTCCACGTCAAGCCCTCGTTCCTTGAACGCCCGTACATAGCCCTGGGTACGTAACTCTTGGGTGCCTTCTTTCTGACTTTTCAAAGAATCCCAATCAGTTATCCCCGGCGGGGCACCCAATAGAGCAATAGCTCTGACTCCGGTATCAAGCAATCTGCCCACGGTCTGCTGTACAGCTGACACGTTAGGCATGGTCACCAAATCACTTTTGCCGTAAGACAGATAATCGCCTGCCATTACCACAGGATATGGCTGTTCAAGTGCAGCACCGTCATCGACAAGAGCGCGTTCAGTAAAGAAAATCCACCCATCGGCTCCCAAGCGATAGGTCTCTTCAATACCATCCGCCAAGCCAGTGCCATCGGAGCCATAGGTATTGATAATAACCCCGTATTGGCGCTCCTTGGCAAAATCAATGACCTTATCAGCTAGATACGGAGCAAACGGCTGCGAAAAGTCGAAGATATTCAGGCCTATCAGCCTGGTGCCACCGGAACGGATGGCACGCGCCGACAAATTAACCGTATATCCAAGTTGTCGCATGGCCCCTTCCACTCTTTGTCGCGTGTCCGGGCGCATTCTTCCAGTGTTGTTAATCACGTTAGATACGGTCTTAATGGAGACATCAGCCGCTTTGGCCACGTCTTTAATCGTTACGCGGCTGCCCATATCTCTCCTTCGCATATCTTGTCGTGGCACCACCATCGCCTATCCACCCATGATATCCCCCTATCTTAAGCCCAAGGTCACAGAAGGTCACACAGATATTGCAGACGCCGGAATGCCGTCATAGATATCATTCCGGCGCCCACGATGCTTGCGCATACTATGGGATCATTGCACCGACAATGTTGCGGCTCCGGCATGCGCTTGAACCCGCTGACCGCCACATTCGACAGTCCATCCGTCTTCCACGGAATCGCAGCGCACTTCAAGCACATCATTCGTACGCCGAATCCGGAAGATCGTCTCAGCGGCATCTTCCTCAAAACCATGCCGCAGGACCAGTTGGCGCCATTCCGAGTCAAGGGCCGCCGGATCATAAATCTTCAGGATCACGTCGTCGGTCAAATCCCCATCGGTGTCGCAACGTCCTTCCTGCATTGGAATGACCGCACCTGGACGCGCCAGCAACGGCATGGTCATGTAATCGAATTGTTCCTCGATCCATCTCGGACCCGCGATTCGCTCTCCATTGAGTACGTTCGTCCAAGTTCCTTCCGGCACATAATAACGAACCACTCCATCTGGAGAAAAGACCGGAGCAACCAGCAAATCATCGCCCAGCATGTACTGACGATCCAGATATTCTGCCGCTGGATCGTGAGGGAACTCCAAAGCCATGGGACGCATCAGCGGAATGCCTTCTTCGCTGACCTGTTTGGATCCATAGGCCAGATACGGCAGCAACGACAACTTCAATTTGGTGAACTTGCGTAGTACATCACAGGATTCTTCATCGAAGGCCCACGGCACACGCACCGAATGGGAACCATGCAGCCGCGAATGCGTCGACAGCAAACCAAACTGCACCCACCGCTTGTACAGGTCAGGACCAGGATTGCCTTCGAATCCACCGATGTCATGCGCCCAGTACCCAAATCCAGACGACATCAACGATAGGCCGCCGCGCAGCGACTCGGCCATCGCCGTATAAGTCGATTCGCAGTCGCCGCCCCAATGGACAGGGAATTGCTGTCCACCAACGGTGGCGGAACGGGCGAACAGCACCGCCTGTCCCTTGCCAAGCTTTCGCTCCAAGAATTCGTAGACAGTCTTGTTGTACAGATACGTGTAGTAGTTATGCATTTTGACCGAATCGGAACCATCTTCATAAACCACTTCAGTAGGCACTGATTCTCCGAAATCGGTTTTAAAGCAATCCACACCCATATCAATAAGCTTCTCAAGCTTAGAGCAGTACCATTCACGAGCTTCCGGCTTCGAGAAATCGACCAGGCCCATGCCCGGCTGCCAAAAATCGGTCTCGTAAACGCTGCCATCAGGAAGCTTGAGCAAGTAGCCCTTAGACATAGCCTCGTCAAACAACGGCGACATGGAACTCAGGTAGGAGTTAATCCATACGCACACCTTGAGACCTTTACGGTGATGCTCGGCAATGGTTCCCCTCGGATCACGGAACATATCTCCATCCCATTCGAAGTCGCAGAAATGGTATTCCTTGAGCCAGAAGCAGTCATAGTGGAAGACTGATAGTGGGATATCTCGTTCCTGCATGCCATCCACGAATCCCGCTACAGTGGCATCATCATAATCGGTCAGGAATGATGTGGTCAGCCATAAACCGTATGACCATGCCGGCAGATAGGGAGCACGTCCGGTCAGCTTCGTATAACGGCGTAGTACATCTTTTGGTTCCGGGCCATTAATCACATAGTATTCAAGTCGATGTCCTTTAGTGGAAAACTGCACTTTGCCCACAGTCTCAGATCCGACCTCAAATGACACGTCTTCGCTATGATTTACGAACACGCCATAGCCTTTATTCGTCCAATAGAAAGGGATGGCTTTGTACACAGCGTCAGATGAGGTACCGGCATCAGAGTTCCACATTTCCACGGTCTGTCCATTCTTGACGAAGTGGCCAAATCGCTCTCCGAAGCCGTAGACTTTTTCGTCTAGGGCAAGACGCAGCTGTTCACGCATGTAATGGATACCGGTCGACTGTTCGGTATATGCGCCCAGCCCCTTGTACGACGTTCCAGTGAGACTATGCCCATTCGCTCGGAAGTCCATGGACCAAATCTCGCCAGGATTGGAGACGGCGACTTCGAGCGAGCCCGCACGAAACACCGTGGCCCCGTCCCCGGTCTCAATGTCGAAATTCGCATCCTCATCAATATTCAGATGAAAATGTGGATCTGGATTCACCGCTCCACGAAAATGCTCTTCCACTACTTTGATGATTCCTTCGGCCGGGGTCGATAAAGTAACTGTGAATACCGGACCTCCTAAGGAATCCCCACGCCCATTGACCAGATTCGCAGAAGCATGTGCACAAATCCCGTTATCGGTTTTCGCGATGTCATGTGTCTGTCGGGCCCATGCTGCGGTAAAGCCTTCACGCACACGCCAATATCCATCGGAAAATTTCATTTGTTTGCCTTTCTTCATTGTTGCCCCACGCTGGGCGAAAGATACATCGATACACTATGGCCAGTGGGAAGGAGAGGAGGAGAACCACCGGCCAACAGTGCATCGGGTTCGGTTATTTCACAGCTCCGGCGGTAATGCCCTTCGTCAACGTCCTCTGGAAGATGAGGAAGAAGACAAACGCCGGAATAAGGGAGATAAGGCTTCCCGCGTTGATAGTCGGAACGTCCATGATGCGGTCGCCCTGCAACGACGCGATTGCCAGCGGTATGGTCTGAGTATCTCCAGACACTAGGAAAATCAAGGTGAAGTAGAACTCGTTCCATGTCCAAATGAAGAAGAAGATGAACAAGACCGCGCAGTTCGACTTCATAATCGGGAACACGACGTCACGGAGTGTGCGCCAACGACCAGCCCCGTCGATTTGTGCAGCTTCCAACAGCTCCTTGGGGAATGTCGACATCACCGAGCTGAGCAAATATGTGCCAAACGCCATATTGATAATGCCGCATATAATTACGATGGTCCATTGAGAATTGCCCATGCCCACCGCGTTGAACATGTAAAACAGTGGGTAGATGAATCCTTCTCCTGGCAGCATGGTCAGAATCATGAACAGTGCAATAATCACTGAGCTACCACGCACACGGCCGATACCCAGCGCATAGGCGTTAAATAGCGAGAGCACCACGGACAACAGCGCAGACACCACGGAAATCCACAATGAATTCCAGAACTTGATGGGGAAGTCGGTCGCTTTCCAGAAATTCACCAAGCCACCGAAATACAGTTCATGAGGCAGGCTCAACGGACCGTTCTGTGTGTAATCTTGTGACGTTTTGAACGCATTGAGCACCATAAGGAACAGAGGCGAGAGAATCAGAATCGCAAACAACACACATGCAATGAGAATTACCCATCGCAATAGATTAATAGGCTTGCGCGTCTTGGACTGCTTAACTCGATCACGCTGTTCAATACGATTCATACGAGCTTGGATGCCTGTTTTGACAGATGATGATGCGCTCATACGATCAGAGCTCCTTCACGTTCCCGAGCAGCGCTACGGTTCTGGAACACCATGATGACAGATGCGACGATGGCGATGACAATCGCCAACACGCTTGCGATGGCCGCTCCATAGCCAATCTGTGATTTACCGAAGAAATTAATGTAGGAATAGTAGGACGGCACAAGGGTGGAGCTTTGCGGACCGCCCTTGGTCAGCATATAAACAGGTCCAAAAACCTTAAGCGCCGCAACAGTGCAGGTCAGTACCACCACGAAAATCTCAGGTTTAATCTGAGGCAGCGTGATGGCGCTGAATCGCCGCCACCACCCGGCACCATCAAGCGATGCAGCTTCATACAGCTCGGGATCGACTCGCCCCAACGCCGACATGAAGATGACAACCGGATATCCTATCTGGCTCCACACCAACATCAGCATCACCGCATAAATCGCAAGATCTGGGTCGCCTAGCCAATCAGGAGTCTTATCCATGCCGAAAAGTCCGGCAAGAATTCGATTAATCGCGCCGGTCTGTGAATTAAGAATCCAATTCCACAGAATGCCGGCTACACCGACGGGAAGAATTTGTGGCAGGTAGTAGCAAGCCCTCAAAAAGCTCGATGTCTTACCACCGAATTCACGACCGATATAATCGAACAATACTGCTGCAAGAATCAGACCGATAAGCAGCGGAATAATTACCATGGCCACAATCATGTACAACGAATTGGAAAATGAGGTCCAGAACTTTTCATCCCCCAGTAGTTTGACATAATTGTCCAAACCGATGAATTTCATTTTGCTGCGGCCACCACGCCAACTGTGCAATGAAATCCAAATATTGGCGATAAAAGGAATCAGCAGAATCACCACGGTACCGATGGCACCGGGAACAATGTAACGGCCATAACCGCTACGAATACGCTTTTCATATATTTTCTCGTTATTGGAAAGCTGCTTCTTCTGCCGCTTTCCTTGAGATGAGCCGTTGCCATGAGACATGGTCTCCTCCTTTTGTCAATGGACACCGACGATATGGGATGCGGGCTGGCGACAGTGCCAGCTCTGTACATGAGTGCGAATGTGTCAGGCACGGTGTGGGAAGATGATCAACAATGAACATCCATCCCACACCATGCCACACTACGTGGCTTTATCGTGTAGTCGAAGAGACAGGAACTCGTTACAGTCCCAGATCTGACTTTCCTTCCTCATAAGCAGCCTTGATTTCACCGGTTGCCTGCTCAGGAGTGGAGTTGCCGTTAATCAAGCCTTGGAGAGCCGAATTCAGAGCATCATACATGCCGGCACTTGGCCAATCCGGGTACAACGCAATCGCATCGTTGTCGAGCAACTGTTCGAACACCGTGTTGAACTCTTTGACAGAGTCCTGCATGTCATCGAAAGTCTTCAGCGGATTCTTAAGCTCATCCGGCAAAGAGTCAATCGAGTAATCATCAGAGGCATTGAACGGCAAACCAGCTTCAGTAGCAAGCATGTTCTGCACATCTTTGGAGAGCAGGAAGTTCAGGAAGTCGGCAGCAAGATCCTTATGCTTAGAGGTTTCCGGAACCACCCATAGTTTGCCGGTTGCACCGGTGTTCAGCTTCTCGTTGCCGGGCAAGGCACGGAACGTGCTCTTGAAATTGCCATCCTGATTGACACGTCCGAACCACCACGAGCCAGAGAACATGATTGGGTATTCACCTGCACAGAACTGTGTAATCATATCCTCAGCGACCAGACCACCGGAGTTGCTCGGAAGATATCCCTTCTGGACCCACTCGGAGAACTTGTTCGCAGCATAGGTGAATGGCTCACTGGAGAAGTCGACGTCGTGCTCATAGGATTGATAATCGTCAACAAACTGGCGATTGGCCTTAGACAGTACCAGCTGATACCACAGATGCTGCGAAGCCGTCTCATTGCCTTCAAAAGCAACCGGCGTAATGCCTTTGTCCACGAACTGCTGCATAGCGGACTCAAGCTCGTCGAAGGTTTCCGGAATAGCGATGCCATTTTTATCGAACATGTCCTGGTTGTAGTACGCCAGAACGAACTCACCGTTGATTGGCACGCCATACCATTCGCCGTCCGAGGACATAACGCCACCATCATCGGCCTTATATTTGGCCACAGTCTGAATGGATTCAGGCAACGTATCGGTCCAACCATATTTGTCCGCATATTCGCTTAAGTCAGCCAGAATACCTTGCGATGCGAGATTGCCAACAGAACTGGTCCCCTGGTTGTACATGGCCACGTCAGGAGCATCGTCAGCCTGCAGAGTCAACGATGCATTCTTCTGCATCTGCGGGAATGAAGTGTGGACTTCATTGATCTTGACATCTGGATTTTCCTTCTTGTACAGCTTGATGGCACGCTCCCACGTGTCACCACCGCCAGAGGAGTAATACCAAGAAATCGTGAGTTCCTTTTCATCGGACTGGGCCGTGTCGCTGCCGCCACATGCGGCAAGGGAAGTCAGCATCACCATTGAACTGACTGCGGCAACCGCACTTCTGAAGGGGTGCTTCATGTTCTTTCTCCTTATCATTGCTGCCAGCGCGGTGTTGCGCAGGCAAATCTTGTTGTTATTTGGTGGAATCCGGCATATCAATCGCATACACTCTGGCACTGCGACGATTGTCGGAAACAGTCAGACGGACATGTGTGCCATCAAGAGGCTCGACATGCCAATCGACTGCACCATGGCTCTTGTCGATGAGTCCCGGCTTCGGGAAAAACGGTCTCAAAGTGGCACCTTGCGGCACTTCTACAACAACGCTGTTTGCACCGCCGCGGTGCCAAATCGTCATATAGCCGGTCTCGTTATTATCCGCATAAGGCAAAAGCCCACTGGCCAACCAATCGCCCGAAAAAACCGGAAGTCCCAATGGCCAGAATGGCACCTGACCGGACTGGTTCCTCAGCACCTGCCGGTGCGCTTCAATGGCACCTCGGACCAGACGCAAGCGCCTCTCATCCATTCGGTTGACGAAACCTGACAGATACAGACGACCGGCGATACCTGCTGCAAGAGTGAAAACCGCAGTCTCGTCATCCATCTCCTGCTGAGCGTAGCCCCAATTGCCTTGTTGCTCCGGCAGAATCGACATTGAGGCTCCAGCTGCAATGGCAGCATATATAGCCGGATCACATTGGTCAGAAGTCGATTGCAGATCGAGACGTTGCAGCATCGCGTAGTCAGCACGCATGGCACCGGAACCACAATTCTCAATGACAAGCTCGGGATGCCGGTGCTTGAGATCGTCTAGCCACCGCACATAAGCACGGCTATGACCAAGCAACCCTTCACCTAGATATCCGGCATCGATTTCGGTACCAACCCCGGGTACGGTGTTGTAGTCGAATTTAAAGAATTTCGGCTGGAATTCAGCGATGATGCGCTCCATCGTGTCATCCATATGAGCGCGCGCATCAGGAGAACGGAAATCGAGATGGTAACGTCCATCGTCTGCCACGCGCTCGCCATGCCGGCAGAAGAATGCGGAATCCGGCAACTCATTAGCAATTGGAGAACGTACTCCTACGACTTCCGGCTCGAGCCATAGTCCCAGTCCCATGCCGGCCTTGCGGATGGCCGAAGCGATTCCTTTCAAGCCAAGATTGCCGAAACGATTGGTAGAGGGCTTCCACTCGCCAACCATGTCCCACCAGCCGCCATCGGCGCTGTCATACCATCCAGCATCGATGCAGAACACGTCCACGCCGAGCTTGCCTGCACCTTCAATTAGCGGCAGTTCTTTATCAGCCGTCGGATTGCCGAACAGGGTATTCATATAGTCGTTGTAAATGACCAGCTGTTCGGAATCATGGTTCTGACCGTTTACAGCCAAACGAGCAGAGCGCAATGCCCGACGATGTAACGTCATTTGTTCGACTACCTGCTGCCAGCCGCCTGAGCAAATGGCAAAGCTAGCTGAAACTGTGACAAAATCAGTGCGTTCGTCAAGCACAACGGCCCATTGATGATCATCCCCATTAGGACCGCCGGCCGTGATATGAAGGCCATCGATGCCTTCACCAATTTCCCAAGTCCATGGACCGTTGTGTTCGATTTGCCAAATCAGAGCCGAGCGACGAATCCCCTCCCCCATGGTTAAAACGCCAAGGGGAAGCTTCTCTCCAGTCGACCAAGTGGATCGCGAAGAGAGATTAAATCGTGCGCCCGGAACACGAGGATTAATGTTGGTATTGATGTCCGGCAAACCAATCTCGCGAAGTGGCGCCTGATGCCAATTATTTTCCGCGGCCCATGTGCTGTCGGCCCAGTAGACCTCGACTCCGTCAACTCCACCCCCAGCGGCATCCAACGGCACGGTGAGATTCAACGAAGACACTGCTTCTACCGGCAGCCGGCGTTCCGATGCGATGCGGGACTGGCAACTCACGGCACTGACTCCGGGGAACATCGAGAACTCCGTCTCAGTCAACAGGCCAGAATGTTCATCTTTCTGATCAATCCTGAGAACATGACGCATGCCGCGCTCATAGGTATAAGCTGCTACAAAACGGAGCTGACTTCCTTCCCGAGTATCGGTCAAGCGTTGATGATTCATGGTACGACCCGAGATAGAAGTAAGTACTTCCACAATGGGAAACGCACCTTTCTCGTTGTTCAATTCGCAGGCAGGACGCATACCATATCCGGACAAACCGGCGAGCACAACCGGAGCATTATCGCGAACTACGAATACCATGCAGATGTCATCGTTATGCCAGATCAATCGTCCATCAGCATCGACAATCTCTGTTCGTCCCTCACATGGAGTGAATTGGCTGCAATTCATGTGACGCTCCTCCCCTTATCTCGTACCTATATTTCGATGTTCACCCGTTCAAATCACCGCACATGCACGGCAGTCCAAGACACCGGAGGCAATGTCACATGTACGATGGCATCGTCGGCACTGAACGTAACAGAATCATTGGTGTGAAGAATCACGCGATCTTGGTTTTCCAAGGTGTTCCTAGCGAGCAAGTCCTCTTCATGTAGCGTCTGTGCGGTCGCTTCAGTGAAGTTGCCATCATCCGGCACTTGGATTTCGAAGTCATTGGACAATTCCAATGACCGATTGACCACGAAAATGGTCACAGATCCATCGGCCCCGCGTACTGCCACAGAGTTGACCACCGGTACCTCTCCATACTTGGCCGTGGCATAAGTATTCGAAGTCAGTTTGGGCTCAAGTACCGTACCGTTCTTGGCATATCTCGCAGTCATCGAGAATGGATAGAACGTCGTCTGGCGCCATGCCGGACCTCCTGGCTCGGTCATAATTGGCGCAATGACATTGACTAGCTGAGCAAGGCTCGCCGCATGAACGCGATCGGCGTTTTTGAGCAACGTAATCATGAGGTCGCCAAAGACCACGGCATCCGCAGCGGTGTAGCTATCTTCAAGCAGACGGGGCGCCACAGGCCAATTACCAATACCTTCCGGATTTTTGCTTGGTTCTTCATCGATATACCACACGTTCCATTCATCAAATGAGATGAATACGTTATGGTCGCTCTTAAGGCGAGCCTTGGTAGCGTCGATGGCGGCAGCGACATCCTTGATGAAGCCATCCATATCAACGCCGGATGCAAGGAAGCTTGCCATATCACGAGTGCCATCAGCCTGAAATTCAGGATGATAATAGGCATGACACGAGATGAAATCGACACTGTCATAGGCCTTTTCAAGAACCGTTTCTTCCCATTTACCAAATGTGTCCATCATGTGACTGGATGATCCACATACGACCAGCTCCACATCCGGATCAATCATGCGCATACCCGCCGCAACCGAGGCAGCCAATGTACCGTAGTCTTCGGCTGATTTGTGCCCAGTCTGCCAGGGGCCATCCATCTCATTGCCAAGGCACCACATCTTGATACCGAACGGGTTTTCCTTGCCATTGGCACGTCGTTCATCAGAGAGCTTAGTACCGCTAGGAACATTCGCGTACTCAAGCAAATCGAGAGCTTCCTCAAGACCACGGGTGCCAAGATTCACAGCTTCCATGAGCTCATTGCCGCCGACCTTGTCTAACCACTGAGACATCTCGTGCAAGCCGAACTGATTGGTTTCAGTGGAATGCCAAGCCAAATCAAGACGACGCGGACGGCTTTCCTTCGGGCCGACACCATCTTCCCAGCGATAACCGGACACAAAATTGCCGCCGGGATAACGTATGGTAGTGGCACCTAACTCACGAACCAGCTCAATGACATCTTTGCGGAATCCATCCTCATCCGCTTCGGGATGACTAGGCTCATAGATGCCGTCATATACACAACGTCCCAAATGTTCCACAAACGAGCCAAAAAGACGATCATTCACCGGAGCCACTTCGAAGGCATCGTCGACGATCAGACGGGAGGAATCTGAGGCGGTGTTGGACTGCTGCTCTGCCATTGTTATCCTTTGCTTCCATAAATTCGATACAACGTTGTCTCAGATAAGTAAAAATCACCGCTTCAGCGCGGAAGATAATTACTGAGTACAACTTGATACAACATCGTACCTATCATTTAGTTAGATGATACAACAAAGAACCAAATCATGCAACGACGAGGCGCAAAACATCTGCATAAGCGTGTATTTTCAAGGCAACACGCCGAAAAGAATCGGGCCAAAAGACAGAAAAAAGAACGTGTAAAGCGCCACTCGCCACTCACATACCTCAACAAATACAAATAACAGCAACCACAATTGATACAACGCTATATCATCATCCGAATCAAATCCATCCAACAACTGCCGCGGTCAAAATACCTAGCGAGGAAACATCATGCTTTAACGACCGTTACATAAGCAGTCTTAGCAAGAGGTAACGGCCAGAGGCCACGCACGTTGGACCGCGCGCATCCGTCATATAGACAATCACAGTGCGTTTGCTCACGGTCAGACTACCGCGCATCATGATACGATTCGTCCCGTAACCTTTGGTTAGGGGCACGACCCCGTAATCAACGCAAGGGCCCGACGTTAGCGCGTCGGACCCTTTTATCGCCCATCATCAATCTCATCGAAACCCGGAACTAGTGTATGAGCAAAAAACTGGTCGGTTCGGGAGACAGTACCGAGTAATCACTCAATTGACGAATCGCGGGACCGCTACCGTAGGACTTTTCCGATGCCTTATGATGCCGAAATGCATGCAACGTATTTCCTAGCCGGTTCCCGATCATGAGGCCGCATGCATAAGAGGACCATTTAAAGCTCCTGAACCGCCCTTCCCGCTTCCCGTCCGCAGATTGCCTCGCATTTCTGCGCTATTTACGGACCCAAATTGCATGCACAAGACGTCGATTTCTGCAATTACATGCATACAGGCGCTAGTTATAGGCGTTCTTGGGTCATAACTGGCCCTTCGCATTTGGGTGTGTATGGGCCGTGCGTTTTTATTCGGTGTGTGATCGAAAAAGCGAAGAAAACCGCGCAGCTTGGTTCCAAGTCTAGCGCGTTCGACGGCCGGGTGCTGCTCGGTCTGGACAGGCTCGGGTTGAACCCGGTCTCGCAACGCCACGTCACGTCGGGCTCGTGTGCCGGCGTGTGGCTGATCGGCTGCGATCCGACGGACGAGACCGACCGGTGCTGCAGCGAATGCGGGGCCGCGGGGCGGGTCCGCTCCTCGTGGCGGCGCCGTTTGTATTTAGTCAAGTCGATGTTTCGTGTTTCGTCACTGATTTTTTTGGCTGTGAAAAACACTGCCGAACCCGCCCAACAAACATTGAAGCAATACAGGCACCAGCATCGACTGGAACGAGTTCCACACACGGGTCGAATGGCAGTCGAACGACTAGACCGCCGGACACACATTTTGGCCTATAACTCCATTTTGGCCTATAGCCCCAAAGGTGGGGTTTCGCAGAAACAAAAAGGGTTTCGAGGTGACCTCGAAACCCTTGCAGGCGGATAAGGCGAGATTCGAACTCGCGGAGGCTTTCACCTCACACGCTTTCGAGGCGTGCTCCTTAGACCGCTCGGACACTTATCCATGCTGCCAAAATGGCAACTTGTTCATTATGCCACATTCTGCCGACCTGGCAAATCGGAGTTTCGCTGAGCTCGATTCGGCGTGGGATAATGCGATTTTGTGTGAGATTGCGATGGGTCAGACGATGAGCCGATTAACAGTCCGAATTGGTCAACTGCGAAAATCCGAATTCTTCAACTACCAAAATCCGAATATTGGTGGTGGTAGAAGCGGTGACGGGGCCACTCTGCATTGAGTGGTCTCTCCCTCGGTCAGCCTTACGGCTGACAGCTCGAACGCAATTAAGGACAGCTTTCCAGCTGCCATTTTATTTGCTCACTGTCGTTCGCCTTCGCCTAAAAACGCCTCCGGCGTTTTCTTCACGGCTCAGCTCATCAGAGGGGGCTTGGAATTTTATTTATGCCACCTGTTCGTGGACGGAGGCGTTGACCCATTGGGACTGCTGGACGTTGTATCCAGAGAAGATGCCGATGTCGAGCATGCAGTCGCGGTAATCGCGGCCGTGGGCGATGGTGATGTAGCTGTCGTCCACCAATCGGTTATGCGTGGGATCCAGTCCGACCCATCGGCCATCCTGATACACCTCGACCCAAGCATGGGTCGCGCCCTCTCCCCCAAGCAAACCGGCAATGTAGCGCGCGGTCAATCCCACATGCCGGCACACGGACAGCATCACGTGCGCATAATCCTGGCATACGCCCTTGCGCTGAGCCAAGGCCTGTTCGGCGGTGGTGCGAATCGTGGTGGAACCGGGCGTATACACAAACGCCTTGTAGACCTCATCCATCACTTCGGCAGCCTGCTGCACCGGAGTGGCGTCGGAAGGCAGCGCCGCCAAGCGTTCGCGGCATACGGCAATCATCGCCTCCACGTTCGGGCCGGGAATGGTGAGCGCTGAATTGAATCGGTACAGCGGTTTATAGGCTTCCTTATGGATATGCGCATTGTCCACGAAGGCGATGCCGGTCACCGAGTAGCTGAATATGTCGTGCGGCTCAGGGATGAATCCGGTCATCACCACGGAGTCAAAGGAGTCGATGGTGGTTTCGAGTTCGGTTTCGGGCTGAATCTTCACTTCCACGTCAATCACCTGTTGGCGAGGGCCAGTGGAGGGAATACAGCGAAGCTGGAACCTGTGATCGGTGACCGGTGCGCTGAAGGACAGCCTCATCTCATAGTCGAACACGAGTTTTTTCACAACGTCTCCTGCACTTGCACACGAGCCGGCAACCGGCATATTCTCGGGATAACGACACTACAGCCATGGCTGAGGTATGGTCCGTGCGCTCACAGCCCACGCATATATTCCGGCAATCTGCTGATATGCACAGGCCGGCACTCGGGCGCACGGTTTTTTCGCCATACCACCATAGCATTTGAACCCGTCAGGGTGTCAGGTCGGGATCAGGGACGCTTGGCGTCCATGTTCATGGAGCTCAGTGAGCCCATGTCTTTGATGGCCAGCGCGCTGACACGGCCGGAGTAGTCGTCAAGGTACTTCTTCAGCAGGTCGGCGACTTCCTGATATCCGCGAGACGGCAGCTGACCGACCAGCCAGCTCAGTCCGTCGGCGAAGCAGCTGGGCAGCGGCATGCCGTCCAAGGTCATCGAATAGGCGGCGAGCTTCTTGAGCGGCGCTTCCAGATCCTCCATCGTCAGGCCGAAGCGCGTGTACAGGTCGATGCGTTCCAGATATTTGCCGATGAAGATGAACGCCTTCAGCGTGGGGTCGACCGGCGAATTCTCGATGCCGCCCCAGAAAGCGAGCATGTCATCGGTAATATCGCGCTGCTTGTAGATGTCCTCGGCATCGGCCGCGTATTTGGCGGCATCGGTGATATTGGTCATCGCCAACTCCACGTACTGCAGCAGACGCGAGCTCAATTCCGGGCGCAGAATCACGGCGTTGTTGAATGCGGAAGTTACGGCCGACCGCACCGAATCAGGATTGGACCCGTCGTACAGGAAGCTGTTCACGAACCCGTCGAAGTCCTCGAAATCTTCGGGCAGGTCGAGTGCGTGAGCGAACGGACGGAAGGCGTCCACATCGGTGTCCATCACACGATCGTAGAACGGGAAGAACTGGTTCAGCGTGGTGAAGGCGCGCTCGGTGTATCGACCCAGCCAATACAGGTTGTCTGCCTTGGAAGCGGTAACCAGCGACAACGAATGGTGGCGGGACTGGCTCAGCAGGTTCGCCACCTGCGTTTCGGCACCGTACTCGTGCTCCACGCCGGATTCGGGTGCCAACACCCACGTATCCTTAAATCCGCCACCCTGCGACGAGTTGACAATCATCTGGCCGGGCACCGACGAGTATCGAGTCAAGCCCGAATACCACACGTGCGTATTCTTGCCGGTGACCACGAAGGCACGCAAATCGCACTTGCGCGGCGACATCTCGCCGGTCTTCGGGTCCACCACATCGATATCACGGAACTGAATCACCTCTTGGGCAATGAATCGACGCGGCTCCTCCTTGATCCGGTTGGCGAGCTCCTCACGTGCGGCGGCATCCAGCGACGAACCAAACACCACGCCGTAACCGCCGGCTTCGGCCACATCCTTGATGACCAGCTCGCCCATCCGATTCAGGACTTCCTTGCGGTCGGCCTCGAACATCGGCATGTACGTGGGCGCGTTGTTGAGAATCGGTTCCTCGCCGAGATAGTACTTGATCATCTGCGGCACGAAGTAGTAGACGGCCTTGTCATCGGCCGCGCCGTTGCCCGGCGCGTTGACGATGGCCACGTTGCCCGCGCGGTAGGCGGACAGGATACCGGGCACACCGATCACCGAATCAGGATTGAAGGCGAACGGGTCGAGGAATTCGTCGGACAGGCGGCGGTAAACCACGCCCACACGGTGGCGTTTGCCGGCGTAGTCGAGGAAGTAGACCTTGTTGTCCACCACTTCGAGGTCTTCGGGGAAGGCCAACGCCGCACCGGTTTTCTCCGCCAGATAGGCGTGCTCGAAGAACGCGGAATTGTAGCGGCCGGGAGTCAGTACCACGGCGATGCCCTCGGTGGAGACAAAGTCCATGGCTTTGCGCAACAGGCGCGGGTATTCGCGATTATCGCGAATACGAACGTCGCGGAACAGGCGCGGGGAGATGCGGCGCTCGATGTCGCGCACGAACAGCGGGTAGCTGGCACCCGAGGGGATGCGCAGGTTGTCTTCCAGCACCCACCAGCGGCCGTCCTCGCCTTGGACCAGGTCCTCGCCGGCGATATGCGCGAAAATGCCGCCGGGAGGGGTCACACAGTTGACCTGCGGGAAGTAGCCGGCCGAGGTGTATACGTATTCTTCCGGCACGACGCCATCATGAATAATGCGCTTATCGGAATAAATGTCCTTCAGATAGGCGTTCAGGGCGTTGACGCGCTGCTTCAGGCCCTTCTCCAATTCGTCGTATTCGTCGGATTCGATAATGCGCGGCACAGGGTCGTACGGGAACAGCCGGTCATGGTATTCGCCGTTCTTGTAGATGCCGAAACGCACACCGTTGCGGGACAGCTCTCGATTGATCGCTTCGCGGCGGTTTACCAGTTCATGGGCCAGTCTGCGTGCTGCGGATTCGATCATCGTGCCTGCTCCTTGCTGTGGCGGCTTCTGTGGCTTCAAGCGGTTAGGCGTTTTGAGCGCACGCTGACGCCGCAAGCCGTAACCGGGTTTGATGGTTTCAACCTAAGGCGGGCCCGTTTCAACAAACGCGCGAGAATGTTACAGGCAGGTCACTTCGCCGGCCGCGTGCATCTTGACGACCGCACTCGTCTCGCCGACCACACGCATCTTGCCGACCGCACGCATCTTGCCGACCGCACTCATCTCGCCGACCACACTCGTTACAATGAATGGCTATGACACGACTGCGCATTGACTTGGCCTACGACGGCGGCGGATTCTATGGCTGGGCCAAACAGCCCAATCTTCGTACGGTGCAAGGCACCATTGAAGATGCGCTGCACAAGGTGCTGCGGGTGCCGACCGATGACGCGGCCGAACCGTTACGCTTGACAGTGGCTGGACGCACCGACACCGGTGTACATGCCTCCCACCAAGTGGCGCATCTGGATGTATCCGATGAGGTACTGAATCGCTGCGTAGGCCACATGACCGTTCCGGTCACCGAGGCGCTGACTCGCAGACTCAAGGCTGTGCTGCCTTCGGACATCGTCATTCATGGCATTGCCGTAGCTCCGGTCGGCTTCGATGCCAGGTTCTCCGCATTGGAGCGCACTTATGTGTATCGGGTCGCCGATCGTTCGTCTGAGGTCGACCCGCGCCTGCGTGGATGCGTACTTACCGTGGATGAAGCGCTGGATCTGGAGCTTATGAACCGCGCAGCCTCATTGACCATCGGCCTGCACGATTTTGGTTCCTTCGCCACTCCGAATCCGGGAGGCACTACGATCCGTGAAGTCAAGACCGCCTATTGGCGGCGGGTGCCGATCACTCCCCTAGTACCGGATGAGATGGCATCGCATGAAGCATATCGGACTCCGTCGCTGGAGTCCGGCCTGGTAGTGTTCACGATTGTGGCGGACGCCTTTGCCCGCAATATGGTGCGCTCCCTGGTCGGCTCATGCATCAAAGTTGGTTCGGGACGCAAATCACTGGAGTGGTTTGCCGGCAAAATGGCCGAGCCAGTACGTGAAGGCTCAAGCGGGCCGATTGCGCCGCAGGGCCTGACTTTGGAGCATATCGCATATCCCGCCGATGATCAGCTGGCCGCAAGAGCCGAGGCCATTCGGGCCGTACGTACGTTGTAGATTCTATGAAAACAACGCAAAAGGGCTGGAACCCAAACGGATTCCAGCCCTTTCAGCTAGCTTAGCGAAACGCTATTCAGCTCACTCGGCCTTCTCGGCGTCAGCGGCTTCCTCAGCGGGAGCCTCAGCCTCAGCGGCGGCGGTCTCCTCGACCGGAGCCTCAACAGCCTCAACAGCCTCAGCAGCCTCAGTGGCCTCAGCCTCAACGGCCGGAGCTTCTTCTTCGGCAACCTTGGCGGCGGCTTCAGCTTCCTTCACAACAGCCTTCTTGGCAACCGGCTCGGTGACGAGCTCGATCACAGCGGCCGGAGCGGCATCGCCAACGCGCGGAGCGATCTTGACGATACGGGTGTAGCCACCTTCACGCTGCTCCATCTGCTCGGCAATCTGGGTGAACAGGATGTGCACCACGGACTTGTTGCGGATGACGCGCATCACGCGACGGCGGGAGTGCAGATCACCACGCTTGGCGAAGGTGATCAGGCGCTCTGCCAGCGGACGAAGGCGCTTGGCCTTCGGCAGCGTGGTGGTGATGCGGCCGTTCTGGAACAGGCTGGTCGCCATGTTTGCCAGCATGAGGCGCTCGTGTGCGGGGCTGGAAGCCAGACGCGGGCCCTTCTTAGGTGTAGGCATTGGGTTTACTCCTTATATGTCCGTTCTTCAGGCAAGCAGGTGGGCATATGCCCGAACATCTGCTTGCCTAGTGAACGAACGATTGGTCAAAGAGGCAGATCACTCGTCTTCCGGCGAGAAGAACGTGCCACCTTCGAGATTATTGGTATCGAAGGCCATCGGCGAGGACTTGAGGCTCAGGCCCAAGGTCTGCAGCTTCTCCTTGACCTCATCGATTGACTTCATACCGAAATTGCGGATGTCGAGCAGGTCCTGCTCGGTGTGGGAGACAAGCTCACCGATGGTGTGGATGCCCTCGCGCTTGAGGCAGTTGTAAGAACGCTGCGTCAGGTTGAGGTCCTCAATCGGAACGGCCATCTCGGGGTTGGTCTCCTCGGCCACCGGGGCCGGACCGACCTCGACGCCTTCAGCCTGGGCGTTGAGCTCACGGCACAGGCCGAAGAGCTCCACCAAGGTGGAACCGGCGGAAGCCACCGCGTCACGCGGGGAGATGGCGGGCTTGGTCTCCACGTCCAGGATGAGCTTGTCGAAGTCCGTGCGCTGTTCCACACGGGTGGCCTCGACCTTGTAGCTCACCTTGAGTACCGGGGAGTAGATGGAATCAACCGGAATACGGCCGATCTCATCGTTGTCCTGCTTGTTCATCTGGGCAGGAACATAGCCACGGCCACGCTCGACAGTGAACTCGATCTCGAGTTCGCCATCGTCGGCGAGGGTAGCGATGTGCTGCTCCGGGTTGGCAATGGTGACGCCGGCCGGCGGGGTGATGTCCCCAGCCACGGCTTCGCCCTTGCCGCTCTTGCGCAGATACATGACCACAGGCTCGTCGTATTCGCTGGTGAGCACGATGCCCTTGATGTTCAGCAGGATCTCGGTGACGTCTTCCTGGACACCCGGCAGAGTGGTGAACTCATGCAGGGCACCGGAAATACGCACGGAGGTCACGGCAGCACCCGGGATGGAGCTCAGCAGCGTGCGACGCAGCGAGTTGCCGAGCGTGTAGCCGAAGCCAGGCTCGAGCGGCTCGATGGTGAAGCGGGAGCGCTGCGGATTCAGAGATTCCTCGGTAAGAGTCGGACGCTGTGCAATAAGCACTGTGGTTATCCTTTCAGCTTGAACTCGGTGGTGCACTCACCGGTCAGGCGGTTTTGGATGGATTTGGTATTGCTGAGTGCTCAGACGCGACGACGCTTCGGAGGACGAACGCCGTTGTGGGCTTGCGGGGTGACGTCGGTGATGGAACCAACCTCGAGGCCCGCAGACTGCAGGGAACGGATGGCGGTTTCACGACCGGAACCCGGGCCCTTGACGAACACGTCGACCTTCTTGACGCCGTGTTCCATCGCCTTGCGGGCGGCGGACTCGGCAGCCATACCAGCGGCGTACGGCGTGGACTTACGGGAGCCCTTGAAGCCGACATCGCCACCGGACGCCCAGGACACCACGGCGCCGGACGGATCGGTGATCGAAATGATCGTGTTGTTGAAAGTGGACTTGATGTGAGCCTGGCCGACCGGGACCGACTTGCGGTCGCGACGACGGGGCTTACGAGCGGCTTGCTTAGGCGCTGCCATTGACCCTCGTTTCCTAGTAACGAACTTTGTTGTTGACGTTCGGGCGATGGGATGAAAATCATCCCGTGGCCCGAATCATGCCACCGACTACTTGGTGGCCTTCTTCTTTCCGGCGACCGTGCGCTTCGGGCCCTTGCGGGTAC
>OFCG01000204.1_pt1 | contig 32745 bp, 24 predicted proteins | sample 1520781 | NCBI WGS metagenome assembly OFCG01 (sample SAMEA2699038, study PRJEB24076) | metagenome | reverse complement strand
GTTGACCCATGAGTGCAACACCTTCTTAAGTTAGAAACTTCGAACACTTCCAACCCTAGACAAGGTGTTGCACTTCTATTTAGAACCCGGGCATAGTATTCGGGCGAATGAATATGATAAGTTGTATGAACAAATTACGTGATATAGGTAAATACAGGCTTATTACCAACGGGGATTTTGATCTCTGTGAGGCTGATGTGTTTCTATTAGACTCATTGGTTTTGATTGATATTAGGAATTTTTATTTTGATGGGCTGAATCCGAATTCGGCGTCGGGGCTCCATCAGCTTCTTGTAACTATGTCGCCCAATAAGCAAGTGCGTCCAGACGTTGTATTTGGTTTTGCTTTAGCAGAGACTTGTTTTCGGCAAGAGGGGTTCGACCGTTTACGTTGTCGGCGTATCTACCGTGCGGTACAAACAGTTGTGAATTGGAATCAGGAGAAGATTGATAAGGCTTTCGATAGCAGACATCCCCCTGTTAAGCGGGATAAACAGTGGGAGAAAGGAAAAGTCTCAATTCCTTCGCCATCAATGTTGGGGATGGACGATGGAGATCCTCGTTCGTTCATTATGCCTGCATATGGCGCTTTACTTCATTTGCTTAAACTGGTGCAAGGAGCCAATAGACATAATGGTGTCGAAAAGTTTCAGGAGCATTGCGAATGGGTCCGTGAGGAGCTTGGATGTGTTTCTGCATACGCAAGAGTGATAGCGGCTGCTCTTCTCCTAGGAGATGAAGCAAGCAAGGGGAAAGCACGCTCACTTCTTAAAGTCGATCATAAGAGGAAAAGTCTAGGACAAAAAGCATGGAATGCCGCATGGGATGCATGGTTTATTCAGGCTCTTGATGGATATCGACTTGGTATGTTAGTCCCTCCAGCTAGACTCGAGCATCAGAGCAATTATGTTGGAGCGAACGCAGTTTTAGTGACGGCAAAAGACCAAGTATGGCTGGATTCCATTACAGATTTCTCTGTTGCTTTCAGTCCCTCCGCCCAGAAGGAAATCAGTTACCCCCTAATTTGTTCAACAGTTACAATGCGTAATCAGGAAGCGGAAAAATGTCTCGAGGAGGAACTTCGGCGTGATAAGCTTAGTTTTCCTGAGCATATTCGTAATGGTGATTTGATAGGCAAAATGAGCAGGGCGATTAACAATCTAGAGAATGAGCTGAACTTGCCTGTTCGCTCTTTTGATGTCGATTAGTCTGTGTGTCCTTGACCTTCGTATAGGTGACTGTTTTGGTTTTGACGGTATGTCCAGTTATGGCTGACCGTCGGGGTGGGAATCAGTCGAGATTATGCTTGGGTGCCTGTAGGTGCCTCGTGGAAGACGAGGGTAATCGGCAGGTTTCCCAAAAATTGAAAGCCTTGGAACAAAGCCAAAAACAGCTGACCACGATTATCATCGGAGGTGCGCATGATGATGGTAGTCATGGTCCCAAGTGTCTCATGGGCTTGAGACCGGGCGGTGATGCCAATCAAGCGGAATGTATGCGAGTGGCTTGTGACGTGTGTTTATATTGCATATAATTTACATAATTATTATGTAACCTATTGAGGGGATGGGAGGCTGCTATGGCTGTGAAGGAACGGACGACCATTGCATTGGATCCGGAGGTCAAGCGCGAGGCGACGGACGTGCTTGAGCGGATGGGTTTGAGCTTGAGCTCGTTCACGGAGATCTGCCTGCGGCAGGCGGTCCGTGACAAGGGCATGCCGTTCACGCCGAGTCTGAGGCCGGTCCGATCCGACGGGTATCCGGTTCCTCCGACTCACGACGCGTATCGTTTCGAGCGTTCGAAGAGCACGGGCAATATCGTGCTGCCTCAGGAGTGGGACGATCCGGCGGATGACATCTACGATCATGCGTGAGCCGGAAGTGTACGACGTGTGGCTGATGCGCGTCGAGTTCCCCGATCATCCCGGCGTGGGCAAGGTCAGACCCGTCATCGTCACCAGGGTCGAGGAGGATCGGGTCTCGGGCATCGTCGTCAAGGTGACCAGCGTGACGACATGGAACGGTCCGGGTGACGTTCCGTTGCTTGACTGGCGTCAGGAGGGTCTATACAAGCCATCCGTGGCGAGATGCTCGCAGCGTTTCTGGTTCGGCAATGGTGACTTGCTGAAGTATTTCGGCAGGCTGTCGTTGCGTGACGCGAACGACCTTGATGCCGGTCTTGATGCTACGGGCGACGTCCCGTCCCACCGCCAGTCGCATTCATGATGATGGCGGGGCCAACGGTTTTTCTCCCTGGACATTATCTGCATGTCGATGTTTGTGTTCGATGAACGAAATGGATTGTTGGTTGTCGGCGTATTCTGCACAACGCGTTTTCCGACGGTGTCGTCACGAGCGTGATGCCGCGCAATGCGAGGATGGTGGGTGATTTTGGGGACTGGCGAAGATGCCAGGCTCCGGCGGGGACGGTGGAGTGCTCCCGGATTATTTTCGGGTGCCTGTAGGCGCCTCGTGGAGAACGAGGCTGATCGGCAGGTTTCCCGAAATCGGAAAACCTTGGAATAGAGCCGAAAACGACCACGTGCGATTATCATGCGAGGTGCGCATGATGATGGCAGTCATGGTCCCAAGTGTCTCATGGGCTTGAGACCGGGCATTGCTGTTTGATTGCGGGGAATGGCGCAGCGGGCCCGTGGACTGGCCACGGCCGGTAGCCGGGCCGCCGAGCTGCAACGTGGAACGTCATACGAATTGGTTCACTATGATCAGCGCACCGGCAGCGACAGCCATGAGTGGCTCCTGCTCTGTATTCTGATGCTCCTATACATTGTCAAGCGTTTGGACCCGTTGTTTGAGTTCGGGCAGGTTCCATGCTCCGCGTTCGACTTCGTTGATGCGGCTTGACGGCACGGTCGGCGCCTCGCCGACCTGCTGTTGAAGAAGGAGCTTGTGTAACTGGAACCGCTACACCACGATCGAGCGACTGAGGCGCGACCTCAACGACTACGTGTGGTAATTCGACGACCAGCGGCTCCGTTCCATCCTCGGATACCGGGCCCGAAGGAATTCATCGAACGAGGATCGTCCTCTAAGGACCTATCCAACACGCTGTTGCCAATCCGATTGGCATCATGGAGTTATAATTTTTCTGTGATTTAGGTATGTAATGTAGCCCTAATCATAAGTTGTGAACGTCTTACTCGCGTATGTTCGTAGACACTGAAAGTCAACGGACATACTTATCCCAGTTCCTACGTGAACCAACTCCCGGGGAGATCAACATGACTCGATTCCGCAATACATACACAACCCTCACAACCTTCGTGTCGGCCGCTGTTCTCCTTATCTCGACCACTGTGCCGGCATCCGCATCGCCCATGGCAAGTGATCCATTGTCTTCGTCCACCACAACAGCCGTGCGTGCACAGGTAACAGCCCTTGGTGCAAATCGTACCTACACTTACGTTCCGACCAATAACACAAGCGTCGGCGACCCCATCGTCACAGCCTACTGGACTCCAGAACGCATGAAGAGTGCCATTCCCGCTGATACACCAACAAGCACGACCGAGGTAAACCGACAGATTGACGAGCTCGAACAACCGGCTCTGGCAGACGAACCAGTTACTGACGGATCGTCCCCCGTGACGGCAATCTTGAACGCAATCACGCCACAGGCTGTGACGCCAGTCACGAATTTCTCAAAGACCAACGGAAAAGTTTTCTTCCGCAATCAGACCGACGGCAAGGATTACGTATGCTCTGGAGCCTCCGTCAATAGCCGTTCCAAACGTCTGGTCGTTACTGCTGGCCACTGTGTCCATGGCGGCCCAGGAAAAGATTGGCATACCAATTGGATATTCGCACCGGGTTACAGCAACGGTGCCACGTATGGCACTTACCAAGCTGCCACGCTCCGAACGCTCAATGACTGGATCAACTATGGTGAATCCGGGCGAGGATTCAATTCAGACGTTGCCTTTGTTACCACCTATAGTGGCAGCACTTCCGGGGATACTGTTGTAAACGCGGTTGGTGGTCACGGGTTTAGGTGGGGCGGAGGTACTGGTTTCGACGTCAGTATTTTCGGCTATCCAACGAACCTCAGCGGAGGCCAAAGCATGTGGGCCTGCTGGGGCTCTAGTCAAACTGGTTGGAATGGCCTTTACAAGTTCAACCATATTACTGGTTGCGATTTCGGCGGTGGTTCGTCCGGTGGACCTTGGCTCGACGAATACAGCAATACCACTGGTCTCGGATATGTACGCAGCGTAACCTCGAACGGCCCCGCAGACAATTCCTATCTTCGAGGCCCATACTTCGACAGCCGCGTCAACGACTTGTTCGTTGCAGCAAACAAGGACTGGTGAAACAACATCATGGCCAGTTGGATTCGCTTCCGCAGCCGTTTTGTTGCTGCGCTTCTGGTATTTGCTTTGACCAGTATCACGGTAATGGGATGCGCAACTAACGGGAGCGAATCCAGCCCCAGCTCACCAGGTACAGATGCAGGATACGATTCCGCAGCAAAGGCACCGGAGCAATCCTCCAACGACGTACAGCAACGAACCGACCTCAGCAACGAACATATATCCTCATGGAACCGATACGAAGTGGTCTCGGACACCTCCGTGCGCATTTTCTTCTCCATGGGAAATCCCAAATGTCATGGTGTACGGGCCACCGTCGACGAAGACTCCTCCGCAGTGCTAATCACCCTCTATGAGGGAACACTCCCCAACGCACCAACCGAATGCGCCGAGATCGCAGTCAATGCATCCCTTCTGCTTACCACACGCAATCCCATCGGAACCCGTTCCGTAATTACCGGATAAATGGTCCAGACCTTTGGAACTAAACACGTAATTCCACCGGCGTCGCCATACACATGCTTGGGACCGGTAAACTAGTGCAGCCCAAACAACCACGTAGATCGTTCGGGCATTAATCGAAATCAAACAACGGTATGTCGCCGCCGAACCGTCCGTGATCCTCGCGATTTCTTTCATCGAACCGGCGTGCCGGACACCATCCACGAACGGCCACGTCGAGCAGATGGTTCTGCGCGACGGAGACATTGAAGGCCTCGTGCCCGGCGTGCCTGTTGTCCGACACGGAGACGTACTGCTGGGCGAATGCTTTTGGGCATCGCCCATGCTGAACATCATGAAACCACAAGGCGGATCGTTCTTTTTCCGTGCCGGTCGGCGAAGACGTTGAGCGCCGGCAGGACGGTGGAATGTCACCGGATTGTTCTCGCGTGCCTGTAGATGCCTCGGCGAAAACGAGGTTGATCGGCAGGCCTCCCCAAAATCGAAAACCTTGGAATAAAGCCGAAAACGACCACGTGCGATTATCATGCGAGGTGCGCATGATGATCGTACTCATAGCGGTCAAGTCTTGCAGAACGCCCCGACGCGGCCGGCAGCATCGCCGCGCCCGTACACCGTCAGCGCGCGTACACCGTGGGAGAGCCGCTCAGACGCGACATCGCCGACTGGGGGATGTCATGGACACGCCCCAGAACGGCGTCCAACGTCGACGAGACGGCATGCGGCGCCCGGCGATCGCTGCAATCCGTCCAGGAGGGTCGTTCCATCGGGGACGTCATGGCCGTCCGACCATCCGCGCCGGCCTCCATGTCATACTCCCGGCGACCGTATCGCCAGAGAGTCGCATTGCTGTTGCGAACCACCCGCGCCAAAGCCGGGCGACGTCTACGCTGAAGGAAGAACATGCCTGCCTCGATCCCGTATGGGCGCCGTCCCTCTGATGTCCGGCGCCGGTCGATATTCATCGTGTCACCATAGGCGATCCCGCCAATCGATGACACTATCGATTACACACCGGATCGTGCCGTCATGCCCTCGTCCGAAAGGGTGATTTTCCGCACGCCCGTCATCCCCGGGGCCGTCCGGCATTGCAAAGGTCACGCGGAACCGGCAGCGGACGGGCGGAAGACTTAGACGATCGCTGGAACGAACCCGGCTACTGCATCTTGCGCAGGCGTGGCACGGCGGAATCCTTCGCGCCGGTGACGCGGTACACGTCGAACACGCCGTCGATCTTGCGCACGGCAGCGAGCAGACGGTTCAGATGCTGCGGGTCGGCCATCTCGAAGCTGAACTGGCTGATCGCCACGCGATCGGAGCCGGTCGCCTGGGAGCCGGACAGGATGTTCACGCCGTGGTCGGCCAGCACACGGGTCACATCGGACAGCAGATGCTGGCGGTCCAGCGCCTCGACCTGAATCCTGACCATGAACAGGCCCTTGGTGCTGGTCCATGCCACATCCACGACGCGCTCGGGCTGACGTCGCTGCAGGTCGATCATGTTCTGACAGTCGGCGCGGTGCACCGACACGCCCTGATTGCGCGTGATGAAGCCGACGATCCTGTCGCCGGGAACCGGCATGCAGCAGCGCGCCAGCTTGACCCACACATCGTTTACGCCCTTGACGGACACGCCGAGGGAGCTGGTCTTCTTCTTGGCGTTCTCGACCGCGCGCAGCGGCAGCGCCTCCTGCTCAACCTCCTCATCGACCTCGTCGCTGCCCGCGTCCTTGACCAGATGCGCGATGACGTTCTGCGTGGAGATCTGCCCGTCGCCGATCGCCGCGAACACGGCGTCGGGGTTGGGGAAATTCAGCTCGTCGGCGACGCCGACCAGCGCCTGGGTGGTCAGTAGCGTGCCGATCGGCAGGTTACGCTTGCGCATCGCGCGGGTCAGCTCGTCACGGCCCTCCTCGATGGCCTCGGTGCGGCGCTCCTTGGAGAACCACTGGCGGATCTTGTTGCGGGCCTTGGGGCTCTTGACGAAGCTCAGCCAGTCGCGGGAGGGGCCGGCGTTGTCGGATTTCGAGGTCAGCACCTCGACGGTGTCGCCGTTCTCAAGCTTGGTGTCGAGCGGCACCAGACGGCCGTTGACGCGCGCGCCCATCGTCCTGTGCCCGACTTCGGTGTGCACGGCGTAGGCGAAGTCCACCGGCGTGGCATTGGCCGGCAGCGAGACGATCTTGCCCTTCGGGGTGAACACGTAGACCTCGGCCGCGCCCAGATCCTCCTTGAGCGAGCCAAGGAACTCGTTCGAGTCCGGGGTCTCGCTGGTCCAATCGGCGAGCTGCTGGATCCATTTGAGGTTGTCGGTCTCGCTCAGCTCCTGGTTGTCGTCGGAACCGCGCTTGAGATCGGATTTGTCGGGCGTGCTCAGGGCGCGGCCCGCCTGCCCGTTCTCCTTGTACTTCCAGTGCGCGGCGATGCCGAATTCCGCGCGCCGGTGCATGTCCCAGGTGCGGATCTGAATCTCGACCGGCTTGCCGCCCGGCCCCACGACCGTCGTGTGCAACGACTGGTACATGTTGAGCTTGGGCATGGCGATGTAGTCCTTGAAGCGCCCGGGCACGGGGCTCCAACGCGCGTGCACGGCGCCGAGCGCCGCATAGCAGTCGCGGATCGTGTCGACGATGATGCGCACGCCGACCAGATCGTAGATGTTGGCGAAATCATGGCCCCGCACGATCATCTTCTGATAGATCGAGAAGTAGTCCTTCGGGCGGCCGGTCACGTACGCCTTGATGTGCTGCGCGTCAAGATCCTCGTTGATCTCGGCGAGGATCTGCGCGAGATACACGTCGCGCTGGCCGGCACGCCGCGCGACCAGCACCACGATCTCGTTGTAGATCTTCGGGTACAGCACCTTGAAGCTCAGTTCCTCAAGCTCGGTCTTGATGGCGTTCATACCGAGCCTGTTGGCGAGCGGCGCGTACACGTCAAGGGTTTCGCGCGCCTTCTTCTGGGCGCTGGACGACTTGACGTACCGCCATGTGCGGGCATTGTGGACACGGTCGGACAACTTGACGACGAGCACGCGCACGTCGCGGCTCATCGCGACGACCATCTTGCGGATGGTCTCGGCCTGAGCGGAATCGCCGTATTCCATCTTGGAGAGCTTGGTGACACCGTCCACCAGACCGGTCACCGTGTCGCCGAATTCCGCGCGGCACTCGTCCAGCGTGTAGTCGGTGTCCTCGACGGTGTCGTGCAGCAGACCGGCGGCGACCACCAGCGGCCCCATGCCCAGGTCGGCGAGAATCTGCGCCACCGCAAGCGGGTGGATGATGTACGGCTCGCCGGATTTGCGGCGCTGTGAGGAATGCTGGATGACCGCCCGACGATAGGCACGCTCCAGAATGCTCAGATCCTCGTCGGGGTGATGGTTCCTGCACGCTTGCATGATCGGCAGCAGCGGGTTCAGCGGGTCGTCGCTGATCTCGCAGCCGAGCATGCGGGCGGCATTATGCTCGGCTTCATCGTTGGCCATGTCTGCCTCCCTCTCAGGTATTTGGTATCACATCCTACCCGCCGCGAATGAAAAAGCATACGCGGCATCTTCCGCCGTGAACGGTCTCCCGCATGCCTTGGCTTGCGGGCCGTGACGGCCGTGTTCGCACCGTCGGTCAGGATCGTCCGTCAGGATGACACGCCGGTGGAGCCGAAACCGCGTTCCGCACGGTCGGAACCCGGCAGGGTGCTCGCCGGGACGAACCTCGCCTCGACGTAACGCTGGATGACCAGCTGCGCGATGCGGTCTCCGCGATGGAACTCCATCGTATGCTCCGGATCGAGGTTGATCAGAGGGACCTTCACTTCGCCGCGGTACCCGGCGTCGATGGTGCCGGGCGCGTTCAGCACGGTCACGCCGTACTTGACGGCGAGTCCGGACCTCGGATGCACCAGCGCCACGTATCCGGCGGGCAGGGCGATCGCCATGCCGGTCGGCACCAGGGCGCGCTGGAACGGCTTGAGCGTCACGTCCTCGGCGGCGACCAGATCGGCGCCCGCGTCCCCGGCGTGGGCGTACCGCAGCTCGACCGGATGGCCGGGATCAAGCGATTTGACCAGGACTTCGGTGTATTCGGGCTCGTCATATGTCTCGTCGAACGCCATCAGGCCGCGCATTCCTCGCACACCGGCTGGCCGTCGTCGGTGACGTATGCCAGCTGGCTGCGATGTTTGACCAGGAAGCACTCCGAGCAGATGAACTCGTCATTCTGCATGGGGATGACGGTCACGGAGGCGTCCTCGTTGCTCAGATCGGCACCGGGCAGTTCGTAATCCTCGGCGATGGCGTTCTCGTCGTCGTCCATATCGGTTGAAGAGCTGCGCGAGCCCTTGCCCAACTCCTGCAGCGATTCCTCATCCTCGTCCTTATTGCGGGGGGAATCATAATCCTGAGCCATCTGAATCCTTTCATCATGGTGGCACGTTCTGCGCCATAGAATACATGACTTTTACTCGGCATAGGATACACGATTTGAAATACTCGTAAAATACGACACGTGGGGCACAATAGAAGAAGTTGTAATTTTCTGAGGAAAGTGGTGTGAACATGCCTGAGAACCCGCTCACACAAGCCCGGTTCGACCACGTCGACGACACGGGTCGTCTCGTGTTCGCGTCAGGCGACGAGCGTTTCTTCGTCGATGTGGACGAAACGCTGGAACGCGCCATTCTGGAAGCGAAACAGATCCGCGAGGAGTCCCGGTCGGCTCCCAGCGCATCCAGCTCGGCTACGCTACCGATCTCGCAGATTCAGGCGCTTATCCGGGCCGGCGCGGATCCCGCGCGGGTGGCGGAACGATACCGTCTCAGCGAGGCGCTGGTGCGGCGTTTCTCGTCCGCCGTCGAGGTCGAGAAGCAGTACGCCATCGAGCAGTTCCTCACCGTGCCGGCCCCCAAGGAGAGCCGTGGGCGGACCACCGCCGACGTGGTGGAGCGCGCGCTGGCGCTGTCCGGCATCGGCATGGAATCGGTGACGTGGAAGGCGACACGCCGGGGACTCGAACCGTGGAAGATCACCGCGACGTTCGACGCCGCGGGGCGCACCGCCAGGGCGGAATGGTCCTGGAACATGCACGACAACGCGGTGGCATGCCTGAACTCCACGGCGAAGAAGCTGCTGGGAACGGCGACGGGCGCGCGCGGCGACGGGACCGAGGGCACGCCCTCCGAGATGCTGCCTGCGACGCTGCCCGGGGATTCGGTACGCTCGGCGAGGATAGAGCGCACCGTGTCGGCGTGGAACACCCCTGCCCCGACACTGCCTGCGGCTCGCCCCGAAGCGCGGATGCCACGTTCGGCGTCCCCGTTGGACGTGCGCACCGAGCCTGCGCCATCCGAGGAAGGCCCCTCAATCGACATCCCGCGCACCGGCGCGCTTCCGGCGAAGGCCGGCGAGGCCGCGCTCGGCGCCGCCGAGTCGAAACCGCCGCGGCCGACACCGGATTCGGGCACGTCCGCTTCCGCGGCTCAGACGGCGCCCGAGATCGAATCCGAATCCGGCAAGACGTCTGCCGAACGCTCCGACCGGCAGACGCCGCCTGCGAAACGCCGTTCGGGTCGCTCCGCCGTGCCCAGCTGGGACGAGATTCTCTTCGGCGAGTAGGATCGTCTGGCCCGCCGTCGCTGTCCAGCGAGACACGTCAATCCTTTTTTACGGAAAAACGCGACAGGCCGTCCGGATAATGAGACATCGGCGTGACACGTTCGGCATCGAAACGGTCACGCCACGTCAATCAGGCAGGGAATGTCCATTTCCAGCGCCGTCTGCGAGCCATGCACACCCGGCAGACGCGTCGCCTTGTCGGTCTGGATGCGCGAATCCACGAAGGTCGCCCTCCCGGCCGCCGATACCAGCACGTCACCGAGCATCGGCCTGACACGCGGCTCGACGACACCGAACATGCCCTGATCGATCGCCTCATCCCGGGTACGCACCAGGGCGGCGTCACCCAGCCGATCGCGCCATCGACGCGCGATGTCATTCGGGTCGCAATCCGGCTCGGCATACAGCATCAGAGACCTGGGCTCCCCGCCGACCAGGGCCACGCCCCGGGCGAGCTCGGGATTCTCGGCGATATCGACGCGCTGGTCCGGATCCGAACCGACCATGCCATGATCAGCCACGATGACGATGAGCGTGCCCCTCGGCGCAAGCCTGTGCAATTGCGCCAGCTGTTCGTCAACCCGCTCGAACACGGCCGTCCACTGCTCGGACTCCCAGCCGTAGGCGTGCCCCACCTTGTCGGCGTCGCGGATGTACAGGTACGTCAGCCCCGGCGTCTTCGAGGCCTCGCACGCGGCCCTCACGCGGCCGAGCGGCCGCATATCGCCCTTGTAGTCCGCACCGCGCAACGCAGCCTTCGTCAGCGGGGAGCCGGCGAACTTCGGCAGTCCGCAGCTGGTGACCCGCACGCCGGCGGCCCGCAGGGTCTCGAACACCGTGGGCTCCCTCTGCAGGTCCAGAGGCGCGATCGCGTTGTCGAACTGGATCAGCTGCGACAGCTCCCCCGTTTGGGTGTTGCGCTGCGTGTAGCCCGCCATCCCCGTCAGGCCCGGGCACGTGCCGGTGCCGAAAGCCGCCATCGCGGCAACGGTGGTGCTCGGCGCGCATGTGGCGATGGGCCTGTCGTTGGACTCGTCGCGCAGCAATGCGCGCAGATACGGACTGTGTCCGACGCGCATCCGAAGGTTCCAGTAGCCAAGGCCGTCAACCAGCGCCACGATCACACTGTCGGCCTTGGGAACCCCCAGGGCGACGCGCAAGGCCTCCGGATCATGGTGGATCCGCGTGGCGACCGGATGCCCTATCGCCGCGCTGACCGCCGGCAGCACGGCGGACAGGTGCAGCGCCCCGCCGCGTACGGCGTCGCGCCGCCAGTCGCCATACCGAACGGTCGGTATCGTCTGCAGCAATTCGTCCATGCTCGCGATTTCAGCGTTCATGTTTTCCATTCAAGCACCGTCCGTCGGAAAAGGACACGGCTGGGCGGGATTCTTGGCATGATTGTTCGCTATCATGGACGATTGGATTTTTCAACGGCACCATTTCGGCCATTCGCGCCATGCGGATGGCCGAAGCACAGATTGGGGAATGGCACCTATGGCACATCGCACCACGACTCATCAGGCCTATGACCCGCGTCAGGTCCAAGAGCATATCGTGGAAACGCCGTTGAACGAGGAAATGAGCAAGTCGTTCCTCGAATACGCGTATTCGGTGATCTACGCGCGAGCCCTGCCTGACGCGCGCGACGGCCTCAAGCCCGTGCAGCGCCGCATCATCTACCAGATGGGCGAGATGAACCTGACGCCCGACCGCCCGTACATGAAATCGGCCCGCGTGGTGGGCGAGGTGATGGGCAAGCTCCACCCCCACGGCGATTCAGCCATCTACGAGGCGATGGTGCGTCTCGCGCAGCCGTTCGCGATGCGTCTCGCGCTGGTGGACGGCCATGGCAATTTCGGCTCGCTGGACGACGGCCCGGCCGCCTCCCGATACACCGAGGCCCGTCTGGCGCCCGCGGCGCTGGGCATGAACGCCGACATCGACGAGGACACCGTCGATTTCACGCCGAACTACGACAACAAGCTCAAGGAGCCGACCGTGCTGCCGGCCGCGATCCCCAACCTGCTGGTCAACGGCGGTTCGGGCATCGCTGTCGGCATGGCCACGAACATGGCGACCCACAATCTCGGCGAGGTCGTCGCGGCCGCGAAGCACCTGATGGCGCATCCCGACGCCACGCTGGAGGAGCTCATGCGCTACGTGCCGGGCCCCGATTGGCCGGGCGGCGGCATCATCATCGGGCGAAACGGCATCCGCGAAGCGTACGAGACCGGCCGCGGCACACTCACCACGCGGTCGATGACGCATTTCGAGAACGTGACGGCGCGCAAGAAGGCCATCGTGGTCACCGAGCTGCCGTTCATGGTCGGCCCCGAACGGGTGCTGGAACGCATTTCCGAAGGGGTGAAGAACCGCAAGCTGGAGGGAATCTCCGGCGCCATCGACCTGACCGACCGCCATAACGGCACCAGGCTGGTCATCGAGATCAAGACCGGTTTCGACCCGAACGCCGTGCTCGCGCAGCTGTTCCGACACACGCCGCTGCAGGACAATTTCACGATGAACAACGTCGCGCTGGTGGATGGCCGGCCCCACACCATGGGTCTCAAGGAGATGCTGCAGGTGTGGATCGACCACCGCCGCATCGTGGTGCGCCGTCGCAGCGAATTCCGCCGCCGGAAGGCGCTTGAGCGCCTGCACCTGGTCGAGGGCCTGCTGCTGGCCATGATCGACATCGACGAGGTCATCCAGGTCATCCGCACCTCGGATGACGCTGACGCCGCGAAGTCGCGGCTGATCGCGGTCTTCGACCTTGACGACGTGCAGGCGCAGTACATCCTTGACCTGCGCCTTCGCCGGCTCACACGCATGAGCCGCATCGAGCTGGAGGCGGAGCGCGACGACCTCAAGCGGCGTATCGAGGAGCTGGAGCGCATACTGGCCTCCGCGCAGGAACTGGACCGCGTGGTCGTCGACGAAATGGATCAGGCGGTTGCCGAATACGGGACGCCTCGCCGTACCGTGCTGCTGGACGAGGCCGAGGACGGCACGCTGACGCCGGTGACCCCTCATGGAGACGACAGCGTGAACGCGGCCGCGATGAAGGCCGCCGCAGCCGCGGCCACCCTGTCGTCGGCCGAAGCGGACGTGGCCGCCGCGGCCGCAGCAAGGAAGGCCGGCGAGGATGCCGCGGCAGTCGCGGCGCTGCAAATCGACGACGAGCCGTGCACGGTGATGCTCGGCGCGTCCGGCACGATAGCGCGCTCCACCCCGGCCGCATTGGATGCCTGGAAGTCACGGTCGACGAGCGACGAACGCACGAAGGACGACCACATCGTGTCCATCTTCCGCACCACCACACGGTCCTCGTACGGGCTGGTCACGTCCGCCGGGCGTCTGGTGCTGGCCCATGTGGTCGAATTGCCCGCGCTCGCCGCATCGCCGCAGACGAACGTCGCCGGCGGCATACCGGCCGACGAGCTGATCGGCATGACCGAAAGCACCGATCCGATTCCCGGCGAGCATGTCGTCGCCGCCATCCCCATGGATCAGCGCGACGACGACGGCCCGACCCCCGCTCCCCTGGCCATCGGCACACGGGCCGGCGTGGTGAAACGCTGGAACCGCGAGGCCCCCACCACGATGGACTCCTGGAGTGTCATCGACCTCAAGGACGGCGACTCCGTGCTGTTCGCCGCCGACGCGGCGGACGAAGACCGCCTCGTGTTCATCGCGTCCGACTCCTCGCTGCTGACGTTCGATGCCGGGAACGTGCGCCCGCAGGGTCGCACCGCCGGCGGCATGGCGGGAATCCGTCTGGCTGAGGGATGCACGGCGATCACGTTCAACGTGGTGCCCGCAGGCAAGATCGCGTGGACGTACGAAGAGGGCGACAACGGCATGTTCTCCGCGTCCGGAGCCGTCGTGCTGACGGTCGCCGGAGACAAGGACGCGCTGCCCGGCACCGAAAACGGTGCGGCCAAGGTGACGCCGTTGGAGATGTACCCGACCAAGGGCCGCGGCACCGGCGGAGTGAGGTCGCAGCGTTTCCTCAAGGGCCAGAACACCCTGATCTTCGCCCGCGTCGGCATGTACCCGCTGCACGCCTCCACCGAGGGAGGCTCGCCGGTGGAGCTGCCCAAGCCCGACATGCGCCGCGACGCATCCGGTGTTGATCTGGCCGCGCCTGTCGCCTTCTGCGGATGAGGCTGTTTCGGGGCCGGTGCCTTCAGCGAGCATCGCCCCCCCCTCACACACCTGTGGGGCGTAGGGGGGGGTGCCGTCCACGTTTCGGCAGACGCGCAGTTCCTGCAAGCGCGCAATATCAGATGGCACGCCGTGTCGGATGATGCGCAATGCCGGATGGCGTACCTCACGCGTAGATACGCCGGTGACCTGGCGCTGGCGGCGGAACATATCGGAGACCGGCGGCGGCTGTCAGCAGTAGAGCCTCATGCCTTGGGGTACGGGGACGAATCCCGCGACGTGCAATATGCGCGACCACTCGCCTCGCGCAGTCAATGGCTCGTCGTTGGCATCACAGAAGGTGACACCCCCGCGAATACCCCCGTCACGCAGGTTTCGCTGCAATGCGTAGGCGAGCTCGTTGCAGGCCTGCTGCAATGCGGGATCCGCATCCTGCGCGAGCAACAGATGATGGCTTCGGGGCACCGCGTATGCCAGCAATCGTCCGCCCCGGAGCACGACCGATGCGCCGGAGCGCCGCGCCGGCCTGATCGAAAACCCGCCTATCGTTCGTGGCCATGCGATGACGCTTCCGTACAGGTTGGCGGGGTCGGTGGCGTCCAACACGACCGCGGAGGGTTCCGCCGCGCATGCCCGCAGCGCATCCACGGTCTGACGCGACGCGAACTGTGCGGCACCGCATCCGCTGACGAACATGCCGCGCATCAATGCGCCATGCTCTTCCATGCGTCTGAGCACCGGATACAGGCCCGAGAATCCGCCGGCCAGACGTTCCTTGTCGATCATGGGCGGAGCTATGACGCCGTAACGGTCCAGCAACGCCTCAACCCGCGCGATGGCGACCCGCTCCGCGGACGCCTCCTGCATATCTGCATGAGGCACGGCGGACCATAGTCCCGTCATGTTCGCCGGGACACTGACCCTGACCCGCACCCTGCGCCGTGATGCACGGGCTGGGGCCTTCACCGCATGGGATGACGCTCCGAGGGATCTCAGCGGATCGAACGAGCTGTTGGTGACCTTCCCCTGCCAGACCAGCGACCATAGGGCCTCCTCGAACTGGGAGTCGGACCATGGGTGAGGCAATATCTCGCCGGTGGATTCGTCCACGCATTCCGACGACGCGTCCCATGCCGCGCGCGTCATCCCTGCGAGCTGATTCGCATGATATGCCCCGCCCGGTGCCAGCACGGCCATCACCGCATCCGGCAGCGTGACCGGCTCCCCGGGGGCTCCGCCGTTCTTCTCCCCATCCTGCACTGTCAGAAGCAGGGAGTCCGCCGGATGCAATGCGACGAGTCCTGGTTCCTTCGCCTTGCTGCCGGTGGTCTTGGAACCCACCCAGACGATCTCGCCGGAGGAGAGCAGGCCGTCGAGCATCGCCGGACGATAGTCGCGCACCCGTGCCGGCAATACGGACGATTCCCATACCGAGGGAGGCAGGGCGACGCCTTCCAGCTGCTCAATGACACGCATCACCCCGTCTTCGCCGTCATATCGTTCGCCGCCCACCGGCCCGACACCTTGCAGCCCGATAAGGAATGTCTGGTATTCGCTCAATTCGACGGGCTTGGTCTCGGCTCTGGCCTTGGCCAGCGACCTGGCCCGGATGCGTCGGAACACCTCCTTGTGCAGCCATGCCTTTCCTCCGTCCTCGGCGGCGATGCCGTCAAGGATCTCTCCTCGCGCTTTGAGCATGTCCAAGGCGTGCACCGCGCCGGACGCGTCGATCGACAGGTCCGCCATCATCCGTTCGACGGTGAAAGGCCCGTGCGTCTTGGCGTATCTTGCGACCCGGCCATCGATGTCATCGTCCGGCAGCTCGTTCCAGAACGTCCTGCGCCCCAGCTCCTCCTCGACCTCATGCACGGCCCGAGGATCCATGATCGCCGAGAAATCGGCCTGCCCCAGCAGCCGTTCCAGCACATCGGGATCGATCGACAGCAGTTGCGCCGATCGTTCCGCCTGAGGCACGTCGTACTGGTACATGACGGTGCCCACATAGCCGAACAGCAGGTTCTCGGCGAATGGGGACGCAATGTCGGTCGTCACATCGACCAGACCGATGTTTCCCGACTGAATGTCCGTCATGATGCGACGCAACGCGGGCATGTCGTAATCGTCCTGCAGGCATTCGCGGGCGGTTTCCAGCAGCAGCGGGAAATTGCGTTTCAGCCGCGCGGCGTTCAACAGTTGCGCGGCACGCAGTCTCTGCTGCCATAGCGGCACGCGCCTGCCGGGATCGGTTCTGGGGAGGAACAGCGAGCGTGCGGCGCATTCCCTGAACCGGGCCGCGAACAGCACCGTCTCCCCCACCTGCGTCTCGATCATGCGCTGCATGTCGTCAGGGTCGAACCTGATGAGCTCCGGGACATCGATGTCATGCTCCTGGGCGGGAAGCCTCAGGACGATGCCGTCATCGGCGGCGTATGCCTGGCCGTCGAATCCATAACGCTGCTTGAGACGCGCGGTGATTGCCATCGCCCATGGCTCATGCACGCGACGGCCATATCGGGAATGGATGATGACCCGCCAGTCCCCCTCGTCGTCGGGGCAACGTTCGATCACCATGCGGCGGTCATCCGGCACGACGCCGGTGGCCTTCCTCTGCTCCGCCAGCAGTCGGGCGAGGTTTTCCACGGCGTTGTCGTCCAGCCCGTCATCGTGCAGGCGGTCTGCCGTGGCGGTGTCGAACCGTGGATGGCCCGCTTCTGCGGCATCCGTCAGTCCAGTGCAGACCTGCCGGATGAAAGCGCCTTCGGCCGTACCGAACCCGCAGTCCCTGCCGCTGCCGTCCCCATGCCAGAACGGCAGACGGGCCGTCCTGCCCGGTGCCGGGGTGACGATCACGCGGTCGCGGGTGATCTCCTGAATCTGCCATGTGGATGTACCCAGGGTGATGATGTCGCCGACACGGGACTCGTACACCATTTCCTCGTCGAGTTCCCCCACTCTTCGAGGCCCTTTGCCCCCATCCGTCTCGGGCAGCACCACGGTGTACAGTCCGCGATCTGGAATCGTGCCGCCGCTGGTCACGGCGAGCCGCTGCGCCCCGGGGCGGGCGGAGATCAGGTCCTCATCATGGTTCCACATCAGGCAGGGGCGGAAGGCGGAGAAGTCCTCGCTGTCGTAGGCCCCCGTCATCATGCCCATCACCGAGTCGAACGTGCCGCGGTCGAGGTCGCGGAAGGGTGCCGACCTGCATACCGTCGCATACCAGTCGTCCGGCCTGAGGTCCTCCATCGATGCGGCCGCGACGGTCTGTTGGGCGAGCACATCCAGCGGGTTGCGGATCACCGATATCGGTTCGATGTCGCCGGCCCGCATGCTTTCCACGCTCGCCGCCGCCCCGATGATCTGCTCCCGGGTCAGAGGGTAGATCAGCGCGTGGGACACCCCTCCGACACGATGATCCGCGCGTCCGACGCGCTGCAATCCTGACGATACCGACAACGGAGGCGATATCTGTATCACCAGATCCACCGACCCCATGTCGATGCCCAATTCCAGGCTGCTGGTGGCCACCACGCAACGCAGCAGGCCATGTTTGAGCTGTTCCTCGATCCGCTTGCGCCGCTCCTTGGACACCGACCCGTGATGGGCCATCGCGATGACGTCCCCGTCATCGTGAGACCGAACCAGCATCGTCGTGGAGCCGACCACGGGATCGTAATGCCGGGAAAACCCACTGCGCCCCTCCGGTGACTGCGCCTGCACGGCATCGGTGCCATGATCCTGTGCATACAGGTCGTTGAGCCTGGCGGTGAGCTTCTCCGCCAGGCCCCTCGAATTCACGAACACCAGCGTGGTGCGGTGGGAGAGCACCTGATCCAGCACGTCCCGCTCGATCACCGGCCATATGGATCCGCCCGCCCGATCCCCCGCGGCGCCGGTGATCGCCTGCGAATCGTATTGCGAATCCTCCGGCGAAACCAGAACCGACCGTCGATCCGGCGACACTGGCAGGTCACGCCGTTCGGCGAGCCGTCTCATGGCCGGGGTCACGCCGCTGATATGCGGGGCCGATGCCGCCGACGCGTCGACGCCTCCCGCACGGCCGGGCACATTGGCTGATTGGAGGTCCCTCATGTTCTCCAGCGGCTCGACGACGCGCAGATCCATCGCGGGCCTCTCCTGCGGATTGATGACGGTCACGGGATGGATCCCGCCGACGAATCTCGCGACCTCGTCGACAGGCCTTACCGTGGCGGACAACCCTATGCGCTGCGTCGCATGCCCGGCGAGCGCATCCAGCCGTTCCAGGCTCACGGCCAGGTGCGCGCCCCGTTTGGTGCCGGCGACGGCATGGACCTCATCGAGTATCACCGTTTCGACATCGCGCAGGATGACGCGCGCCTTGGACGTCAGCAGCAGATACAGCGATTCCGGCGTCGTGACGAGGATGTCCGGCGGATGGGAGGCGATGGCGCGTCTCTCCCGTGTCGTCGTGTCACCGCTGCGTATAGCGATGCCGATATCGGGAGCGGCAAGGCCGGACGCCTCGCATTCGGCGGCGATGCCGTCGAGCGGAGCGCGGAGGTTCTTCGCGACATCGACGGCCAGCGCCTTCAGCGGCGAGACGTACAGCACCTTGACACGCCGAGTCCGACGCCGCTCTCCGGAAACGTCAGCCGCGCCCTTCGGAGCGGTCATGGCACCGGAGCCGTTCAGACGATCCGCCTCTCCCGTCATCAGGCGGTCGATGGCCGAGAGGAACGCGCATAATGTCTTGCCCGAGCCGGTGGGCGCGACCACCAGAGCATTGCCCCCGGCATGGATGACCGGCCATGCCTGGCTCTGCGCCGCAGTAGGTACATCAAACGCATGTTTGAACCATGCCCTTGTAGGACCCGAGAACAGATTCAAACATTCGTACATATATTCGATTATGCGATGCAGCCTAGACCCACGACACACCGCTCGAAGACGGGCGACCTACTCCTCGACCCACTCCAGCACATCGCCCGGCTGGCACTCCAGCGCCTCGCAGATGCCGTCAAGCGTGGAGAAGCGTATGGCCTTGGCCCGCCCGTTCTTCAGCAGTGAGCGCATGACCAGCATCAGCAGCACGAACGCCGCGAGCAGCAGCAGGCCGACCGCGCCCAGCAGGACCACGCCCGGAGCCCCCAGCGCGACATCCACATAGGCACCCGACGCCGGGTCGCGGTATTCGGCATGGGCGAGACCTCCGTACAGCGTCACGAACAACACCAGCGCCGCCTCCACCGCCGCGCATGCGATGATCGCATCGACCCAGCGAACCGCGCGGCCGGAGAACACGTCAAGCCGGTCCACCAACGTCAGCAGATTCCACAGCGGCACCATCGCCGCCTCGACGCACGCCACGCCCAGTATGCCCGCGACGGCATACACCCAACGCGACGGAGCGAATTCCGGGTTGGCCTGCACGACGTCGCCCGACACCACGACCATGTCGCATTGCCCCGCCGCGGACGATCCCCCACATGCAGTGCAGCCAGTTCATGTGACGACTCGCGTAATGGATCGCCACACAGTTGCTCAGCGCCGCATCGACGCCGCCTGCGCCCAATCCGTAGGGGGGGGGGACGGCGAGCAGAAAATTGGCCATGACTCTCCCTGTATTATCCAGGGGTATGTACGTTCGTACACATGCTAGGCGAACCGCAGGATATCCGTTCTCGCAGGCCGAACGAGCGCGCCGGTCCGCCGCGCTCCGGACCCGTTCACGGACGCATGGTCATTCGCGCTCAGCGCAACCATAGCGTTTCTTGAATAAAAACGAGATGATTGACCCGGAAGACCTGAACGAGAAAAGGCGGCAACATGGTCGGCAATGACACGATACACACGGTCACGCGTAAGGAGCACGACTGCATCGGCTACATGGATGTGCCGAAAGACGTGTATTGGGGCATCCATACGCAGCGGGCGCTCGGTAACTTCACCGTCTCCCGAATCGCGGACTCCACCCATCCCCAGCTGATGCGGGCCTATGCGACCGTTAAACGCGCCTGTGCCGAAGCCAACGACGAGCTCGGACTGATCGACCACGACAAGGCACGGCTCATCGTCGCCGCATGCCGCGACGTCGAGAACGGCGAGCTCGCCGACCAGTTCCCGGTCGACGTGCTGCAAGGCGGCGCCGGCACATCGACGAACATGAACATGAACGAGGTCATCGCCAATCGGGCGTTGGAGCTCGGCGGGCATCCCAAAGGCGATTATGGGTTCATCCACCCGAACGACGACGTGAACCATTCGCAATCGACCAACGACACCTACCCCGCGGCCTGCAAGCTCGCGCTGATCGACGCCATCGGGCCGCTCGCGGAAGAGACGAAGAAACTCACGCGGGCGTTCCACGACCTCGCCGACAAGCACACGAACGATGTCACCATCGGACGCACCCAGCTGCAGGATGCGGTGCCGATGACCTACGGTCAGGAATTCCACGCATTCGCAAGCTTCCTGAAAAGCGACCTCCTGGCCCTCGAACACGTCGTCCCGCAACTGACCACACTGAACCTCGGCGCCACCGCCATCGGCACCGGCATCTGCGCCGACCTGCGGTTCCGCACGACCGCCACACGCCATCTGGCCGCCATCACCGGGCTGCCCATCACCGCGGCGTCGGATCCCGTGGCGGCCATGACCGATATGAGCGGATACATCGCCACGTCGCAGACAGTCAAGAACCTCGCCATACACCTGAAAAAGGCCGCCGACGACCTGCGACTGCTCAATTCCGGCCCGCATACCGGATTCGACGACCTCAACGTGCCGGCACGGCAGGCGGGCAGCAGCATCATGCCCGGCAAGGTGAACCCGGTCATCCCCGAATGCGTGAACCAATGCTGCTTCATGGTGTTCGGCATGGACACGACCGTCACATGGGCCGCATCCGAAGGGCAATTGCAGCTCAACGCCTTCGACCCGGTGATCATCCACGAACTGCTCAACGGCATCGAGCTGCTGACCCGCGCGATGGCGATGTTCCGCGAGCGCTGCGTGTCCGGCATCACCATCAACGCCTCGACGGGGCGCCGCTACGCCGAATACTCCCCGTCGATCGCCGCCGCACTGAACGGCGCCATCGGATACGAACACGCGGCCGACATCGCCCAGGAAGCGGCCAACGACAATCGCACCGTGCGCGATGTCGCCGGCGAGCGCACCGACCTGCCCGCGTCGACGCTCGACGAGCTGCTCGACCCGATCTCCCTGTCGCGCCGTCTCGGCCAGACCTGCCGGGAGCATCAGTAGACGGATATCGGCTCGGGCCGCCGCCGGCCTGATACAAGCCGACGGCGGCCCGAGCAGTGCACAGCCGGCAGAAAGCCGGATCAGGTGTCGATCTTGGAGCGGTCGAAATCGTCGGCGTTGTCGACGATGAACGCCTTGCGCGGCGGCACATCGTCGCCCATGAGCAGGCTGAATATCTCGGACGCCTGTGCCGCATCCTCCATGCGGATGCGCCGCAGCATGCGCGTGCGCGGATCCATCGTCGTGTCCGCGAGCTGGTCGGCGTCCATCTCACCCAGACCCTTGTAGCGCTGGATGTCGGGATTGTACGAGATGTGTCGCCGTTCGAGATCCGCCAGACGGCCGGCGAGCTCGTCATCGGAGTACGTGTAGATGAACTCGCCCTTGTGCGAGCCGGCGAGCGCGATGCGATGCAGCGGCGGCACGGCGGCGTAGACGTACCCGTGCTCGATGAGCGGGCGCATGTACCGGTAGAACAGCGTGAGCAGCAGGATGCGGATATGGGCGCCGTCCACGTCGGCATCGGTCATCATGATGACCTTGTGGTAGCGGGACTGCTCGATGTCGAAACCGGCACCGGATCCCGCACCGACCACCTGGATGATCGCGGCGCATTCCTTGTTGTTGAGCATCTGGCTCAACGATGCCTTCTGCACGTTGAGTATCTTGCCTCGGATCGGCAGCAGCGCCTGGAATCCGGAATTGCGCGCAGCCTTGGCCGTGCCGAGCGCGGAGTCGCCCTCGACGATGAACAGCTCGGCCACATCGTCGTTGCCCGGCTGGCAGTCGGACAGTTTCGACGGCATGGCGGCGGATTCGAGCGCGTTCTTGCGGCGCGTGACCTCCTTGGTCTTGCGCGCCTGGATGCGGGCGTGCATCTCGCCGACAATCTTCTCCAGCACACGACCGGACTGCTCCTTGTAGCCGCGTTTGGAGCCCGTGATCATCTCGCCGAACTGCTTGTCGGTCATCCTGGTGACGATGGGCTTGACGGGAGCGGTGCCGAGCACGTCCTTGGTCTGCCCCTGGAACTGCGGCTCGGCGATGCGCACGGTGACGACGGCCACGAGTCCGGCCAGGATGTCGTCGCGCTCGACGCGCATGTTCGAGTCCTTGAGGTTCACCTTGAGTTTGCGGGCGTTGTCTTCAACGGCCTTGCGGATCTGCTTGGTGAGCCCCATGAGGAAACCGTCGACGTGCATGCCGCCGCCGGGCGTCTCGACCACGTTGACGAAGCTGCGCATCGTCGTGTCGTACCCGTTGGTCCACCGCATCGCGATGTCGACGCCGCATTTGCGGGTGACTTTCTGGGCGTGCAGTTCGCCGCCCTCGCCGATCGCCTGGGTCTCCTCCTCGTAGGTGTCCTCGCCGGTGATGCGCCAGATGTCGGATACCGCCTCTCCCGCGGACAGGAAATCGACGAAGTCCTTGACACCGCCGGTGTGGCGGAATTCCTCGACGCGGGCGTGCGTGTGGCGGGCCGCGTCCACCTTCGCCGTCTCGACCGCGGCGGAGACTGCGGCAGGTCGCGCTTCGGCTTCACCTGCTTCAACGGTATCTTCGACGGCCGTGTCGGCCGCAGAGGCGATGTCGGCAGCGTCCATCAGGCCGGTTCCATCGTCGGCGGGCGTCTGTGCGGCGTCGACTTCCATCATCTCGTCGACGCTGTCGTCGCCGGTTTCCGGCACGTTCTCGTCGATGACGGTGATCCGCAGTCCCGGCACCAGGAAACTGGTCTGGCGCACACGGTCGATGAGCTGCTCGTAGCTGAATTCGGCGGTGTCGTTGAAGATTTCGGGATCGGCCCAGTATCGGATGCGCGTGCCCGTGGTCTTCGGGCTGACCTTGCCGATGATCTCCAGCTCGGTCGGGCGGTTCTTGCGGGTGCGCTTGAACGGCGCGTCCGGGGACGGATGCTCGGGATCGGTGTCGGAATATACGCCTGGATGCCCCTGGTGGAAGGCCATGTGATGGGTTTTGCCGTCGCGGTCGACCTCGACGTCCAGACGCGAGCTCAGCGCGTTGACGACGGACGAGCCGACGCCGTGCAGGCCGCCGGCCGCGTTATAGGACGCGTTGCCGAACTTCGCGCCGGCATGCAGCTTGGTCAGCACGACCTCGACGCCGGCGAGCTTGGTCTTCGGCTCGACGTCGACGGGGATGCCACGGCCGTTGTCGGCCACTTCCACGGAGCCGTCGTCGTGCAGGGTCACCGTGATATGGTCGCAGGCGCCCGCAAGCGCCTCGTCCACCGCGTTGTCGATGATCTCCCACAGGCAGTGCATCAGACCCTGGCTGTCGGTGGTGCCGATGTACATGCCGGGGCGCTTGCGCACCGCGTCCAAGCCTTCGAGCACGGTAAGGCTGTCGGCACCGTATTCCTGTTTGGGCATACAAATCCTATTTTCTGTATAACTCGCGGCTCTCCTCATCGAGGGGAGCTATCAACGGATGGCTCCGTCGGGGGGGGCAGTCCACTGGACCGCCCCTCCTCGCGTGATCGCGCTGCCGAGCGGCGCGATCACTGATCAAGGAAGTCGCGCAGGGTCTGGGAGCGCGACGGGTGGCGCAGCTTCGACATCGTCTTGGACTCTATCTGGCGGATACGCTCACGGGTCACGCCGTACACGCGGCCGATATCGTCCAGCGTCTTGGGCTGGCCGTCCTCCAAACCGTAACGCATCTTGATGACGCCGGCCTCGCGGGGGCTCAGAGTCTCCAGCACCTGCTTGAACTGCTCCTGCAGCAGCGAGAACGCGACCGCGTCGGACGGCGCGATGGCGTCGGTGTCCTCGATGAGGTCGCCGAACTCGGAATCGCCGTCCTCGCCCAGCGGCGTGTGCAGCGAGATCGGCTCGCGGCCGTACTTCTGCACCTCCTGCACCTTCTCGACCGGCATGTCGAGCTCGCGGGCCAGCTCGTCCGGCGTGGGCTCGCGGCCCAGGTCCTGCAGCATCTGGCGCTGAACGCGCGACAGCTTGTTGATGACCTCGACCATGTGCACGGGCACGCGGATGGTGCGTGCCTGATCGGCCATGGCGCGGGTGATGGCCTGACGGATCCACCACGTGGCATAGGTGGAGAACTTGAAGCCCTTCTTCCAGTCGAACTTCTCGACGGCTCGGATGAGGCCCAGGTTGCCTTCCTGAATCAGGTCGAGGAAGAGCATGCCACGGCCGGTGTAGCGCTTGGCCAGCGACACCACGAGTCGCAGGTTCGCCTCCAGCAGGTGGTCCTTGGCCTTCTTGCCGTCGTTCGCCGCCCACTTGAGCTCGCGCTTGCGCTTGAAGTCCATGCCGTCGCTCTCGGTATCGAGCAGATGCTGGGCGTACAGGCCGGCCTCGATGCGCTCGGAGAGGTCCACCTCCTGCTCGGCGTTCAGCAGGCTGACACGGCCAATCTGCTTGAGATAGTCCTTGACCGGATCCGCTGTGGCGCCTGCAGCGATGACGCGGCGCTTCGGATTGCCCGACGGGGTCAGGTTCTCGTCGTCGTCATCGTCGCGCACCACGAACGCGCCCTTCTCCTTGGGCTGTTCAGGCTCCTTGCGCCCGGGTTCGGTCCCCTCGTCGTCCTCTTCGTCCTCGGGAACGTCGTCATCCTCACCGGATTCGTCATCGATGTCATCATCGTCGCCATCCAGACCGCCGTCATCGACATCGTCGAGATCGTCGTCAAGGTTCTCCAGACCATCCTCATCGACCTGGTCGTCGAGATCGTCCGAGGAATCCTCGTTGGCGAGTTCCTCGGTCTTCGCCATCTCCTCGGTCTCGTCCTTGACGGCCTTCGCCGACTTGGACGCGGCGCGCTTGCGGGTGGGCTTCGCGGGCGCGGCTGCCTTCGCCGAGGACTTGCGTGCCGTGGACTTGGACGCGGCGGACCTCGACGAGGTCTTCTTGCCCGCAGTGGACTTCCTGCCCGCTGCGGTCTTCTTGTCTGCCGTAGAGGCCGTACGCGCGGCGGTTCCCTTCTTCTCGGATTTCGTCTTGGCGTCCGTATCGTCCGGGACTGTCGTCGCCATCGTATCCTTCGTGGCCAAACTCATCCTCCTGCATCATCATGCCAAGCGTGCTTATACCACATCGGGCGCACTTCTGGCAAGAGCAAATCGTCAACTATGTGAGTTAACCATCTTCCAAGGACGATTATTCCCACGGCTCATTGCGGCGTGGAACCGATGGTCTCCCGCGAGCCGTCATGCGGCGTCGTGATGCGGGCCGGCACCCATCCACGCCGGCATCACGCCGCGCTGGTACGCCGAGCACACGATCGCCGCCAGCGAACAATCCTCATCCAGCATCAGGCAGCGCAACGCGAACGCCACCGCTCGACTGTCGCCCATCCACCACATCACATACGCCAGCACGGCCAGCGGCTGCACGCTGAAGCTCTCCGGAACGCGATCGGCCATGGCCACGAGCATGTCGGCGCCGGCCCGGCATCTCGGTTCGTCGGGCCGACGTCGCTCGTCGAAAAAACGCGCCCTGCAGCTCCCTGCACATGCGGCTCTGCACATCCGGCGCATGCGAGCGCGACGCGAAATCCATCATCGTGCGCTTGTCGGCGCAGGTGTCCCCGGCCACCAATGACATGATCAGGGCGTCCCTGATCGACAACGTCACCGTCATTCCCACCACCAGCGCGGCGATCGAGGCGTCATCGATGGCCCGCGGCTGCGCCGACAGGCCCGCCAGCCAATGGTCGAACGGCTCATCGGCCCATTGCGCGTCCGCCGCCACGGTGCCGCTGAGCTTGCGGCGCTCGCAGTATTCATCGCGCATGCGTCTGAGATCGTCCTCGCGCAGCATGTCATCGTCCGCGACCGCCTCCGCATACCGGACGGCCTGCGTGTTCGTTTCCTGTCCCATATCGTGGTCCCCCTTACCGGTCCCATCCACCGCCGGCGCACGATGCCGGCGACCGCCGCCCCCGCGACGGGATACCATCAACTATGCCGTATCGGGCCGGTTTTCAGGGCGAAATCCAACCTATGTGGTCGAAGGCTTGTCAGGCTTGCAAATCCGCAGTTCTTGTATTCGTAAAACCCTGTGGATAACCTCTAGGTATGACTGTTTCATCTGATTTGGCCCTGATCGAGTCCCGCATCGCCGACGCGGTGGACCGTTTCATGGCGCTCGACGCCGACGACACCATCGAAGGCCCGTGCCTGACCATATCCCGCGAGGTCGCGCGTCAGGCCCTGATCTCCAGCGAAGGCGGCAAGCGGCTCAGGGCGTTGCTGGCCCTCCACGCCTTCGACGCGACCGACCCGCAGGGGCATGACGACGATGACGCCCATGCCCGCGGACGCGACGCGGTGCTCGACCTGGCCTGCGCGATAGAGGTCTTCCAGACCGCCGCGCTCGTCCATGACGACATCATCGACGACTCCGACCTGCGACGGGGCAAACCCGCGGCCCACAAGGCGCTCGGCACGACGTCGCACAGCGCGTCGCTCGGCCGAGGACTGGGCATCATGCTGGGAGACCTGCTCGCCACCGCCAGCGTCGACATCGCCCATGCCGCGGCGCAACGGATGCCCCGGCCCGACATGATCGTCTCGACGTTCCTGCGCATGCACCGCGAGGTGGAGATCGGGCAGGTGCTCGACCTCGCAGTTGAGTTGTCTCCATTGGACGAGCCGGAACGGCTCGCACGGGAATCCATGAACGTGTTCCGATGGAAGACCGCCAGCTACACGACCATCGCGCCCCTCGAATTCGCGCTTCTCGCCTCCGGCCGAGACCCCAGGCGGGCACATGCCGACGCCATGGCCATCGGACTGCCGCTCGGCCAGGCGTTCCAGCTCGCCGACGACCTGCTGGACGTCATCGGATCCAGCAGATCCACCGGCAAGCCCGTGGGAGGCGACATCAGGGAGGGCAAGCGCACCGTGCTGCTCGCGGACGCGATCAGCGGCGCCGACCAGAGGCAGCGCCGCACACTGATCGACATGTTCTCGTCGCAGTCGCGGGGCGACGACGACGTACGCCGGTGCATCGAGCTGTTCGAAGGCACCGGCGCCATCGACCGATCCCGCCGGCGCATCCGCGCACTGTGGCAGGGCACGCTTCATGCCATAGGGGACCTGCGGCTCTCACCGCAGGACGAGCGCACGCTCACCGAGACATGCATGAGGTTCATCCCGATCATCAAAGCGTAGAGTTTTCGCCAACGTATGTATTGGAAATGCCGTTTTCCAGCAGAAAGAACCTTACGATACAACCATGAGTGAAGTCGCAGCCACGTCGCAAGAGCCGCAGGGACGAATGATAGAGGGGCGATACCGCGTCATACGCAAAATCGCCGAAGGCGGCATGGCGACCGTGTACGAGGCGGAGGATACCAGGCTCGAACGCCGCGTCGCCATCAAGATCATGCACATGCAGCTGGCGCAGGGAGCGCACCGCGAGCAGTTCGTGGAACGGTTCCACCGCGAGGCCAAGTCCGCCGCGGCGATCGCGAACCCACATATCGTGCAGGTGTATGACACCGGCGAATTCAATGGGCTGGACTATCTGGTCATGGAATACGTGCATGGCGTGAACCTGCGTCACGACATGAACCTGCAGGGCACGTTCAGCGTGCGCGAGATGCTGCGCGTCATCTCCGAGACGCTGGACGGACTGGCAGCGGCGCACCGCGTGGGCGTCGTCCACCGCGACATCAAGCCCGAGAACATCCTGATCAACGACCGCGGGCACGTGCAGATCACCGATTTCGGTCTGGCGAAGGCCGCGTCGCAGGCGACACTGTCGACCACCGGCATGCTGCTCGGCACCGCCGCGTATCTGGCGCCTGAAATGATCGAGGACAACAAGGCGACCATGCAGGGAGACCTGTATTCCGTGGGAATCATGGCTTGGGAGATGCTCGCCGGCGACGTGCCGTTCACGTCGGACAATCCCGTCACCATGGTGTTCAAGCACGTGCATGAGGACGTGCCGTCCCTGACCTCGACCTGCCCGGGCATCAACCAGCAGGTCGCCGATTTCGTCTCGCATTTGACCGCCCGCGCCGTCGAGGCACGGCCCGCCGACGCATCCGACGCCCTGCATGAGCTGCAACAGCTGACCGCGAACCTGCCGATGGACGCATGGCAGTACCGCAAGCCCGTCGACGTAGGCACCGGCGGCGATACCGAGGAGCCGACCGCCCCCGCGCTGGTGGGCGCCATCCCGGCCCCGCCCGCGCCGCCGCTGTTCGATTCGCGCACCGGCACCGCCCCGCAGACCGGCACCGCCCCTGCCACGGCCCGTACTTCGGTGATGCCTGAAGGCACCGCACCCCAGGACGTCTCCGCCACCCAGGTAATCACGCCGCAGGATCCCGCACTCACCATCGGGCTGATGGACGCGCGCCCGCTCGATGACCAAGGCTCGGAGCCCGCCAAGCGCAAGCGCTCGAAGAAACCCTTGATCATCACGCTCGTGGTGGTGCTCGTCGTGGCGCTCGTCGCCGGCGCAGGCGGCTCATGGTGGTATTTCCTCGGTCCGGGCAGCTACTGGACGCTGCCGCAGCCCACCGACATCTCCTGCAAGGAGAACATCGAATGCTCCATCGTCGGGGCGAAGTGGAGCGATTACCAGAGCACGCTGAACGTGGCGAACATCCCGTTCACCTCTTCCGAGGCGTACAGCGACACCGTCGCCAAGGGGAACATCATCTCCGCCGACCCGCAGAACGTCGGCACCCATATCAGCAAGCGCCACAACGGACGCATCACGGTGACGGTGTCGCTTGGCGTCAAGCAGGCGACCATCCCCAGCGACATCGCGGATCCGACGTCGGCCGATGGCAAGGATCCGATCAAAGCGCTTGAGAACGCCGGATTCACCAACATCAAGCGCGATGACTCCTCAGCCGAATATTCGATGACGCTGCCGGAGGGAGCCCTGCAAAGCATTTCCGAGACGCCCGGCTCGACCCTGGACCACAACGCCGAGATCACCGTGGTACTGTCCAAGGGACTCATGCCGGTCACCATGCCGGACATCGTCGGCAAGACCAAGGACGAGGCCATGACCGCCCTCGACAACGCGAAGCTCAAGACCACCGTTTCGGAGGAGTACAGCGACAGCGTCAAGTCCGGCAGTGTCATCTCCGCCTCGCCCGACTCCGGTACCGAACTGCATTGGGGCGACTCCGTGAAGCTGACCGTATCCAAGGGGCCCGAGACCGCGGACGTGCCGAACCTCGTCGGCAAGAGCAAGAGCGACGCCATCAAGACGCTGGAATCCCTCGGTTTCGAAGTCAAGACCGGCGGCTTGAACATCCTCGGCCTGGTGCAGCAACAGAGCGCCACCGGCAAGACGAGGCTGCGCGACACGAACGGCAACAAGACCGTCATCACGCTCACCGTCGTGTGACGGCGGCGCGCCGGCATATACCGGCATATACGCGAAGCGGCTCCCCCTCTATCAGTTTGAGAGGGGGAGCCGCTTCGTTCGCGTTCGGGATCGTCGGTCAGTGGCCTTCGCCGGCGGTTGCGGCTTCGGCCTCCTGCCGGGCCTTGAGCTCCGCCTTGACCTTCTGGGCGTACTCGTCCACGTATTCCTGTCCGCTGAGCTTTCGGATCTCGCTGACGAGATGGTCGGTGAGCGCCCGCACCTCCTCATGGGTGATCTCGTCGGCGTCCTTGCGATCCACCGGGATGGGCTTGCCGTATATCACCTTCGTCTTGCCCTTCGACGGGATGACCTGACCGGGATGCTGTATCTCGCGCGTTCCCACCAACGCGGTCGGCACCAGCGGGCAGCCGGTCTCCAGAGCAAGGCGCGCGGCACCGGTGTGGCCCCGGTACAGTCGCCCGTCAGGACTGCGCGTGCCCTCCACGTGGATGCCGAACAGGTGGCCTTCCTCAAGGATCTCACGGGCGTGGGCCAACGCGCCCAGCGACTTCGAGCCGCCGGAACGGTCCACGGGGAACACTCCCACCGACGTGAACCACCATTTCTTGAACCGGCCCTTGATGCCCTTGCCTTCGAAATACTCGGCCTTGCCCATGAAATGCACCATGCGCGGGCAGGTGATGGGTATCAGCGCATCGTCGATGACCGCCAGATGGTTCGCGGCGATGATGGCACCGCCTTCACGCGGCACGTTCTCCAGTCCGATCGCCGTCGGTCCCATACGACGACGGGCAATCCAACCGAAACCTTTGACAAAGAACCAGTACAGCACGATGACACCTCCCAAGTTTGGCCGTCCGCCTGATTACAGTAGGACGGTATGACCGATCATCACGATAGCAACCACAACGATACCAACGCGGGTGAAGAACATCCAAACACCACTCCGCGCGCCGGACATGACGGGCATGACACAGGCTCCAACGCCGGCGACGATCTCGACTGGGCCGCCTTCGCCGCGGAGCATGCCAACGACCTGCAGGACGTCGAGCGCTCGCGCAACGCGCGGCGCTTCGAGAAGCATGCGCAGCGCAAGGAGAAGGAGGCGCTGCTGTCGGTCGACGATCTGGACGCCGGCACGTTCACCGATGACAAGGTGCCGCTGCACCAGCGCGGCCCCCGCGACCATGGTGGCCGCAGCTGGCTCGATACCGATGACGTCATGGACGAGTACGGCGATGACTTCGTGCCGCCGAACCCGAAAATCGGCCGCGTGAACGCCTCGAAGCTGGTGTTCTGGATCCTGCTGGTCGCAGGCGTCGCGGGTATCATCGCATCCGTGTTCGTACCCGCCCTGGCGACGTTCCTGGGCTCCATATTCGGTCTGTGCGCGCTGGTCGGCGGCGCCGGCCTCATCCTCCAACACAAGGGGCACACCGAGACACGCACCGACATGTTCGACGACGGCGCGCGGGTGTGACGACGGTGCCCGTCCTCATCGGACGGGCACCGCAATGATCAGGCCTTGGACTTGGCGGTCTCGATCCACTTGCCGAACAGGGCCGCGGCCTTGCCGGAATCGACGGTGTTCCCGGCGAGCGCATACGCCTCACGGAACCGCTCGGCGAGTGTGCCGTCGCCGACCAGGTTGCCGTCTGCCACGATGGCGGACGCAGCGTTGAGCAACGCGGTGGTGCGTGACGGGATGTCCTTGCCGGCCAAGAAGTCCGTGAACGCGGCGGCGTTCACATCGGGTTCGCCGCCCTTGAGCTGCTCGACGGAGATCTTGGCAAGACCCAGATCCACGGTCGGGTCGAAATCGGTTTCGGTGACCTTGCCGTCGCGAATCTCCCACACGGAGATCGGGCCGGTGGGAGCAAGCTCGTCGAGGCCCTCGTGCGAGGTGTAGACCAGGCCGGACTGGTCGCGGCTGGCGTACACGGCGGCCATGATCGGACTCACCTTGCGGTTGGCGCAGCCGATGGCCACGTGCGCCGGATTGGCCGGGTTGGTCAACGGTCCCAGGAAGTTGAACACGCACGGGATGCCGAGCACGGCGCGAATCGGGCCAACAAAGCGCATGGCCGGGTGGAAGGTGCGGGCGAACGCAAAGGTGATGCCTACCTCGTCGCCGATCTCCCCGACCGCCTCGGGCTTCAGATCCATCGGCAGGCCGAGATCCTCGAGCACGTCGGCGGCTCCGCACTTCGAGGAGGCGGCGCGGTTGCCATGCTTGACGATCTTCACGCCCGCTGCAGCTGCGGCCACGGAACCCATCGTGGATAGGTTCACGGTGGCGAAGCCGTCACCGCCGGTTCCGACGATGTCGGTGGTCTCACCGGACACGTTGAGCGGCACGGCGTGGGAGACCATGGCCTTTGCGGCGCCACACACCTCGTCGGCGGTCAGTCCCAGCTGCTCCTGCATGGCGAGCGCGGCGCCCACGGCGGCCGGATCGGCGTTGCCCTGCATCAGGTCGTCGACGAACCACTCCGATTCCTCAGCGCTCAGGTGGTCCCCCCCGACCAGCTTGGTGAGAATCGACTTCCATGTGATCTCGGCCATGATGCCCT
>OFCG01000188.1_pt1 | contig 35061 bp, 25 predicted proteins | sample 1520781 | NCBI WGS metagenome assembly OFCG01 (sample SAMEA2699038, study PRJEB24076) | metagenome | reverse complement strand
GAGATGGGTAAATTCCAGTCCATATTTTAACCGGGAGGTTTTTTTGCAATTTGACTACATCATTATTGGTGCCGGCTCCGCCGGCAACGTTCTGGCAACACGACTGACTGAAGATCCAAACACCACCGTCCTGCTGCTGGAAGCCGGCGGCCCTGACTACCGGTTCGATTTCCGCACCCAGATGCCCGCCGCGCTGGCTTATCCGCTGCAGGGCAAGCGCTACAACTGGGCCTACGAAACCGAACCGGAGCCGTACATGAACAATCGCCGCATGGAGTGCGGACGCGGCAAAGGGCTCGGCGGCTCCTCGCTGATCAACGGCATGTGCTACATTCGCGGTAACGCGATGGATCTGGACAACTGGGCCAAAGAGCCGGGTCTGGAACACTGGAGCTATCTCGACTGCCTGCCCTACTACCGGAAAGCGGAAACCCGCGATATCGGGCCTAACGACTACCACGGCGGCGATGGCCCGGTGAGCGTGACGACGCCGAAGCCGGGCAATAATCCGCTCTTCGAGGCGATGGTTGAAGCCGGGGTGCAGGCGGGCTATCCGCGTACCGACGATCTCAACGGCTACCAGCAGGAAGGCTTTGGCCCGATGGACCGCACCGTGACGCCGCAGGGCCGTCGCGCCAGCACCGCCCGCGGCTATCTCGACCAGGCGCGCGGTCGCCCGAACCTGACCATCCGCACCCATGCGCTGACCGATCACATTATTTTTGCCGGCAAGCGCGCGGTGGGCGTCGAGTGGCTGGAGGGAGAGAGCACGATCCCGTCAAAAGCGACGGCCAACAAAGAGGTGCTGCTGTGCGCCGGGGCGATTGCCTCGCCGCAGATCCTGCAGCGCTCCGGCGTGGGTAACCCGGAGCTACTCAGGCAATTCGATATCCCGGTGGTGCACGATCTCCCCGGCGTGGGTGAGAACCTGCAGGACCATCTGGAGATGTATCTGCAGTACGAGTGCAAAGAGCCGGTATCGCTCTACCCGGCGCTACAGTGGTGGAACCAGCCGAAGATCGGCGCCGAGTGGCTGTTCGGCGGCACCGGCATCGGCGCCAGCAACCAGTTCGAAGCGGGCGGTTTTATCCGCAGCCGCGCAGAGTTCGCCTGGCCGAACATTCAGTACCACTTCCTGCCGGTGGCGATTAACTACAATGGCTCCAACGCGGTGAAAGAGCACGGCTTCCAGTGCCACGTCGGCTCGATGCGTTCGCCCAGCCGCGGCCACGTGCGCCTGAAGTCGCGCGACCCGCACGCCCATCCGGCGATCCTGTTTAACTATATGTCCCATGAGCAGGACTGGCAGGAGTTCCGCGACGCCATCCGCATTACCCGGGAGATCATGAACCAGCCGGCGCTGGATAAGTATCGCGGTCGCGAAATCAGTCCGGGAATAGAATGCCAGAGCGATGCCGAACTGGATGAGTTTGTGCGCAACCACGCCGAGACCGCGTTCCACCCGTGTGGGACCTGTAAGATGGGTTACGACGAGATGGCGGTGGTCGATGGCGAGGGCCGCGTCCACGGTCTGGAAGGATTGCGGGTGGTCGACGCCTCGATCATGCCGCAGATCATCACCGGCAATCTCAACGCCACCACCATTATGATCGGCGAGAAGATGGCCGACGCCATTCGCGGCCGCCAGCCGCTGCCGCGCAGCACCGCGACGTATTATGTCGCTGGCGACGCGCCGGTTCGCCGCTAACAGGTCAATGCCGGGCGGCGACTACGCCTTGCCCGGCCTACCCTGAGGCGATGTAACGTAGCCCCGGTAAGCGCAGCGCGACCGGGGTGCCGTTCCGGGTTTTGACCCCATAGGTTGATGTTAGCGAAACGCCTCCAGGCGCTTAATCTGCTGACCGTCGGCAGTAAAGTTCTCCGCCGCCAGCCACGCCCGCAGCGCCGCATCGCGCGCAGGCCACTCGCCGTCGATGATGGACAGCATATCGCTGTCGCGCGTCCGCCCTTTACGCACCAGCCTCTGCCGCAGACGTCCTTCCCAGCTAAAGCCCAGCCGCTCGGCGGCGCGGCGCGAGGCGACATTCATCGAATCGCATTTCCACTCCAGCCGACGATAGCCATGGTCAAAGCCGTTTTTGAGCAGCAGCCAGACCGCTTCGGTACCCAGCGGGGTGTTTTTCATCCGTCGCGACCAGGTGACATGGCCGATCTCAACCGTGCCCATTTCCCGCTCGATCGCCATATAGCTGACGATGCCCACCGCCTGCTCGCTACGCAGGTCAACCACCGCATACGGCACCAGAGCATCATCATTCACCTTGCCCGCGATCCAGTGGGCGGTCGCCGCCACGCTCTCCGGCCGCGTAGACGCCAGCCACGTCCAGTCGCTGTTGTCGCCGAGCGCATAGGCGGCAAACAGATCCGCCGCATGACGGTCAACGTCCAGCGGCTCCAGGCGGCAAAAACGGCCATTTAACGCCGTCCGCCGCAGGACTTGCGCCCCCTGCCAGCCAGGGACCAGGTCGTTCACCTGCTGGCCATACTCATTGATTTCCGGCACACCCACCTCCTCGCAATAGACAATGCGTTATAGCAAGAACCCCGCAGCGGAGAAAGGCGCTTCTGCGCGACCGGCAATAACCTGTCGTTCTTGAATATGCATTTTTAGCATAAGGATATCCTTATTTTGACTTTACGCCTTATGGCAAGCGGCCTAACGTAGCGAGGCATAAAACAATAAAATAACCATTCTTCAGGGATTGCACATGACCAAAAAACTGTTGCCTTTACTGCTACTGTCGGCGCTCTCCGCCGCCGCGCATGCCGCCACGCCGCCCAACACGCTGGTGGTCGCCCAGGGTCTCGACGATATCGTCAGCCTCGACCCGGCGGAAGCTAACGAACTCTCCAGCATTCAGACGGTCCCCAGCCTCTATCAGCGTCTGGTGCAGCCGGACCGCAACAACCCTGAAAAAATCGTACCGATCCTCGCCGAAAACTGGCAGGCCGATCCGGCGGCGAAAACCCTGACCATTAAACTGAAGCCGGATGCCAAATTCGCCTCCGGTAATCCGCTGCGCCCGGAAGATGTGATTTTCTCTTACACCCGCGCGGTGACGCTGAATAAATCGCCAGCGTTTATTCTCAACGTGCTCGGCTGGCAGCCGGACAACATCGCCAGCCAGCTGAAAAAGGTTGATGACCATACCCTGACGCTGCACTGGACCGCCGACGTCAGCCCGGCGGTGGCGCTGAATATTCTCTCCACCCCCATCGCCTCTATCGTTGATGAAAAACAGGTGGCGCCGAACGCGAAAAATAACGACTTCGGCAACGACTGGCTGAAGATGCACTCGGCGGGCAGCGGGGCCTATAAAATGCGCGTCTACCAGCCGCATCAGGCCATCGTGCTGGAAGCCAACGCCAGCTCCCCCACCGGCGCGCCGAAGATCAAGAGCATCATTATTAAAAATGTCCCTGATCCGGCTTCCCGCCGCCTGCTGATCCAGCAGGGGGATGCCGACGTGGCGCGCGATCTCGGCGCTGACCAGATTGCCGCCCTGCAGGATAAACCCGGCGTGAAGGTGCTGAGCATCCCGTCCGCCGAGCAGAACTACCTGGTGTTTAATACCGCCAACAGCGCCAACCCGCTGCTCAATAATCCGGCCTTCTGGGAGGCGGCGCGCTGGCTGGTCGATTATGAGGGCATCACCAAAAATCTGCTGAAAGGCCAGTACTTTATTCACCAAAGCTTCCTGCCGGCCGGCCTGCCGGGGGCGCTGGAGACTAATCCGTTCACCTTTGATCCGCAAAAAGCTAAGGCTATCCTCGATAAAGCGGGCATTAAGGATGCCCACTTCACCCTCGATGTGGAGAACAAACCGCCGTTTATCACCATCGCCCAATCGCTGCAGGCCAGCTTTGCCCAGGGCGGGGTGAAGGTGGATCTGCTACCCGCCGCCGGCAGCCAGGTCTATGCCCGGGTGCGCGCGAAGCAGCATCAGGCGGCGATCCGCCTGTGGATCCCGGACTACTTTGATGCCCACTCCAATGCCAGCGCCTTTGCCTGGAACGATGGTAAATCCAGCACCGTGGCCGGGCTCAACGGTTGGCAGATCCCTGAGCTGAATAAAGCCACCCTCGCCGCGGTGGCGGAGCCGGACCCGGCGAAACGCCTCGGCCTGTACAAAACGATGCAGGAAACCCTGCTCCAGCATTCGCCGTACGTCTTTATTGACCAGGGAAAAACCCAGATCGTGGTGCGTGACAACGTGAAGGGCTATCAGCAGGGACTGAACGCCGACATGGTCTGGTACGATAACGTGACCAAGTAAGCGGGTTTTGTCACCGGGTACGGCGGCCTTGTCTGCCCGGATGACCGACTCCTCACCCGGGCCCGGTCGGCATCGCGCCGCCGGGTACAATGCTGATATACCAGGAATTTCCATTTTCCATGCCATCGTTTTCCACTCACCTTACCCGCCTGCTGCAGGGGCTGTTTACGCTGCTGCTCACGCTGTTCGGGCTGTTGCTGGTCACCTTCTCGCTCTCCGCGCTGTCGCCCGTCGACCGCGTACTACAGATCGTCGGCGACCATGCCAGCCAGTCGACCTATGACCAGGTTCGCCATCAGCTGGGTCTCGACCAGCCGCTGCCGGTGCAGTTCTGGCACTACCTGGTCAACCTGGCCCATGGCGATCTTGGCATCGCCAGCGCTACCGGCCAGCCGGTGCTCCACGATCTGCTGGCGGTCTTCCCGGCGACCCTTGAGCTGGCGACCCTGGCGCTGATCGTCGGCGCGGTACTGGGCATCGTCGCCGGGGTGCTGTGCGCTCGTTACGCCGGTTCGCCGTGGGATCTGGCGGTTCGCACCTTTACCCTGTTGGGCAACTCGGTGCCCATTTTCTGGCTCGGCCTGCTGATGCTGGCCCTGTTCTACGCCCGGCTGCAGTGGGCGCCAGGCCCGGGTCGCCTCGACGATATTTATCAGTACACCGTCGAGCCACGCAGCGGTTTTGCGCTGATCGACACCTGGCTCTCCGGCGATACCGCGGCGTTTAAAAATGCGATCGGCCATCTGGCGCTGCCGGTGCTGGTGCTGGCCTATTACTCGCTGGCGAGCATCACCCGCCTGACCCGCTCCGCCTGTCTGAGCGAGATGAACAAAGAGTACATTCTGCTGGCGCGGGCCAAAGGGGCCGGAGAGATGACGATTCTGCTGCGCCACGTCCTGCCCAATATCCGCGGCACTCTGCTGACGGTGACCGCTCTCGCCTGGACCTCCATGCTCGAAGGGGCGGTGCTCACCGAAACCGTCTTCTCGTGGCCGGGGATCGGCCGCTACCTCACCACGGCGCTGTTCGCTGGGGATACCACGGCGATCATGGGCGGCACGCTGCTGATCGGCGTGAGTTTTGTGCTGATCAATAACCTGACCGACCTGCTGGTACGGTTAACCGATCCGAGGGTGCGCTGATGCCGACTTATCTGTTTTTACGCCGTCTGCGCCGCTCACCCGCCGCCTTCAGCGGCCTGACCCTGGTGATCCTGCTGGTGCTGACCGCGCTGTTCGCCCCGTGGCTGGCGCCGCACGATCCCAACTGGCAGGATGCCGCCGCTCGTCTGCAGGGGCCCGGGGCGGGACACTGGCTCGGCACCGACAGCTACGGCCGCGACCTGCTGTCGCGCTTGCTCTACGGCGCCCGCCCGGCGCTGGGTCTGGTGGCGCTGGTGACCGCCATTACCCTGCCCGTCGGGCTGCTGGTAGGTATCCTCTCCGGTTACTATGGCGGGTGGCTGGAGCGGATACTGATGCGCTTTACCGACGTGGTGATGTCGATGCCGCGCCTGATCCTCGCCTTCGCGTTCGTGGCGATGCTTGGCCCGGGGCTGGTCAACGGCGCGCTGGCGTTAGCCCTGACCACCTGGCCGGCCTACGCCCGTCAGGCGCGCAGCGAAATTCAGCGCCTGCGCCATAGCGACTACCTCGCCGCGGCGGAGATGCTGGGCATTCGCGGCGGGCGGCTGCTGGTCGGCCATATTCTGCCGCTGTGTCTGCCGTCGGCGATTGTCCGGCTGGCGCTCGATCTGGCGGGCATTATCCTCGCCGCCGCCGGGCTCGGCTTTCTCGGCCTGGGCGCCCGCCCGCCGATGGCGGAGTGGGGAGCGATGATTGCCGACGGGATGCAGGTGATTTTCGACCAGTGGTGGATCGCCGCCATCCCCGGCGCGGCGATCCTGCTCGCCAGCCTGGCGTTTAACCTGCTGGGCGATGGCCTGCGCGATATTCTGGAGCCGCAACATGACTGACATCCGACTGACCGTCCAGGGACTCGCCGTCGACTATCCCACCGCCCGGGTGGTGGACAACGTCAGCTTCACCCTCGGCAACGAGCGGCTGGCGCTGGTGGGCGAATCCGGCTCCGGCAAATCGATGACCGCCCGGGCGCTGATGGGCCTGGTGCGCAAGCCCGGGGTGGTGAGCGCTGAACGGCTGGAGGTGCTGGGGCGCGATGTGCTGACCCTCAGCGCCCGCGGCTGGCGCGCGCTGCGCGGCAACGATATCGCCATGGTGCTGCAGGACCCGCGCTATGCGCTGAATCCGGTGCAGTCCATTCAGACGCAGCTGGAGGAGGCGTTAACCCTGCATCAGCGTCTGAGCCGCCGCGCGCGCGCTGAGGCGGTCAAAGACGCCATCGCCGCCGTCGGTCTGGATCTGCCGGTCCTCAGCCGCTATCCCGGCGAACTCTCCGGCGGGATGGGACAGCGGGTGATGATCGCCCTCGCGCTGCTCAATAACCCGAAGGTGCTGATAGCCGACGAGCCGACCTCGGCCCTCGACGCCCGCCTGCGCAACCAGATCCTCGAGCTGCTGGTGGAGCAGAGCGCGCAGCGGCAGATGGCCATGTTACTGATCAGCCACGATCTACCGCTGGTAGCCGCGCATTGCGATCGCGTGCTGGTGATGTACCAGGGGAGACAGGTCGACGAGATGCCGGCGCGGGCGCTGCCGAGCGCGACGCACTCTTACACCCACACCCTGTGGACCTGCCGGCCAAATGCCCACACCTACGGCCAGATGCTGCCGACCCTCGACAGAACCCAGGACTTTACGGAGACAACCCATGGCGATCGTTAATCTTCAGGATTTACAGGTTACATTCGGCGCGAAGACGGCGGTCTCCGCCGCCAGTTTCCGTGTCGACGCCGGGGAAACCTTCAGCCTGATCGGCGCCTCGGGCTGCGGCAAATCGACGATTTTGCGCGTGCTGGCCGGATTGCAGCGTGAATGGCGCGGCAGCGTGGATCTGCTCGGCCAGGCCATTATGCCGGGCGCCCGCTTTCAGGGCGATCTGCGGCGCAACGTGCAGATGGTGTTTCAGGATCCGTACGCCTCGCTGCATCCCAACCATACCCTGTGGCGCACCCTGGCGGAGCCGCTGCAGATCCACGGCATCCGCGACGTTGCCCCGCGAGTGACCACCGCCCTTGAGCAGGTGGGGCTGGCCGCCGACGCCGTCCGCCGCTATCCACACCAGCTCTCCGGCGGGCAACGGCAGCGCGTGGCCATTGCCCGCGCCCTGCTGCTGCGCCCGCAGATCCTGCTGCTGGATGAGCCGACCTCGGCGCTGGATATGTCGGTGCAGGCGGAAATTCTCAATTTGCTTAATCGCCTGAAACAGGAGCACGGCATGACCTATCTGCTGGTCAGCCATGATGCCGACGTCATCGCCCATATGTCCGATCGGGCGGCGTTTATGGCGGAGGGCGTGATCCAGCGCTTTTTCGATCGCGAAGCGTTGGTCAATGGAGAGCACCGGATGAGGTGAGGCCAGCGTATGCGCGGTTGTTTTGTCGGGTGGCGCTTCGCTTACCCGACCTACAGGATCCACTCACAGGCTCACACCCCGTAGGCCCGTGCAAGCGCAGCGCCGCCGGGCAAGATATCAGGCACGGTATCCTTGATTTCGCCGGGTGGCGGCTGCGCCTTACCCGGCCTACAGGATCCATTCACAGGCTCACACCCCGTAGGCCCGTGCAAGCGCGCCGCCGGGCAACAGTATCCGGCCCCCTCCCCTACTTCGCCAGACTGGCAAAGCGAGCAAAGACCGCATCAAAAATCGCCAGCCCCTGCGCCACCTGCTCAGCAGTAATGGTGCACGGCGGCACCACGTGAATGCGGTTCTCCACCACAAAGGCCAGCAGCCCGGCTTCGGTCAGGGCCCCTTTGATCGCGGCCATGTCGGCGGCGGTCAGCGGCGTTTTTTGTTCACGGCTGCTCACCAGCTCCAGCGCCTGGAACAGGCCGCGACCGCGCACCTCGCCGATAATGGCGTGCTTCTCCGCCAGCGCCTCGAGACCGGGGCGCAGCACCTCGTTGCCGATAGAGGCCGCGTTCTCAACCACCTTCTCCTCTTTCATCGCGTCGATGGTGGCGACAATCGCCGCCATCGCCAGCGGATGGCCGGAGTAGGTCAGCCCCCCGGCAAAGAAGTGGTCGTCAAAGTAGCGGGCAATCGGCTCGCTAATCAGCACCCCGCCCGCCGGCACGTAGCCGGCGTTAACCCCCTTGGCAAAGGTCACCAGATCCGGCACCACGCCATCCTGCTCGAACGCGAACCAGCTGCCGGTGCGGCCAAAGCCGGCCATCACCTCATCGAGGATCAGCACGATGCCAAACTCGTCGGCCAGGGCGCGCACGCCCTGCATATAGCCTGCCGGCGGCACGAGGATCCCGGCGGTGCCGGGGATGGACTCCAGCAGGATCGCCGCGATGGCCGTCGGCCCCTCGCATTCAATGATCCGCCGCAGATGCGCCAGCGCGCGCTGGCACTCCTCTTCCTCAGTCGCGGCGTTGAACTCGCTGCGGTAAAGGTAGGGGTTGAAGAAGTGAACGTGGCCACGGGAGAACTCATTCGGCACCCGGCGCCAGTCGCCGGTAGCGGCGATCGCGCTGCCGGTGTTGCCATGATAGGAACGATAGGCCGACAGCACCTTGTCGCGCCCGGTATAGAGCCGCGCCATGCGAATCGCGTTCTCATTGGCATCCGCCCCGGCGTTAGTGAAGAACACCTTACTGAAGCCCGCCGGCGCCAGGTCGACGATGCGCTTCGCCGCTTCGCCGCGGGCAAGGTTGGCGGTGGCGGGCGCGATGGTGACCAGGGTCTCCAGCTGCGACTTCATGGCCGCCAATACCCGGGGGTGCTGATAGCCAATGTTGACGTTCACCAGCTGGCTGCTGAAATCGAGCCAGGTGTTCCCCTCATAATCCCATAGCTCGCAGCCTTGCGCCCCGGCGATGACCAGCGGGTTGAGATTGCCCTGCATCGACCATGAATGAAACACATAGGCGCGATCTAATTGCCGAACTTCGTCATTGCTTACCGCGACCTCGTTGTGAATTGCCAGCTTCATACCCTGCCCTCTCTCATGTCGTAGTGGTTGGCTTCATCATTGGCCTTGGCCGCGCAAATCGGATAGAGCCAGTGCGCGCATAACGATGTGACACGGTGTCACATCCCCGCCCGTCGTCTGGCCCTGTGCCTTGTCGTCCGGCGTTTTTATAGTGAAGGGACAACCGCACAGGAGAATGAGATGGCAACGAGCAACGTAGTGTTTATCACCGGGGCGACCTCGGGTTTTGGCGAAGCGGCAGCGCAGGTGTTTGCCGACGCGGGCTGGTCGCTGGTGCTGAGCGGGCGCCGCTATCCGCGACTGAAGGCCTTGCAGGACAGACTCGCCGCCAGGGTGCCGGTGCATATTATTGAGCTTGACGTTCGTGACAGCGAGGCGGTGGCTGCCGCCGTGGCGTCGCTGCCCGCCGATTTCGCCGATATCACCACCCTGATCAACAACGCCGGGCTGGCGCTGTCGCCGCTGCCGGCGCAGGAGGTGGCGCTGGAGGACTGGAAAACGATGATCGACACCAACGTCACCGGTCTGGTGACAGTCACTCACGCCCTGCTGCCGACGCTGATCCGCCATGGCGCCGGGGCGAGTATTATCAATATCGGCTCGATCGCCGGGCAGTGGCCCTATCCCGGCAGCCATGTGTATGGCGCCAGCAAGGCGTTTGTGAAGCAGTTCAGCTATAACCTGCGCTGCGATCTGCTTGGCACCGGCGTGCGGGTCACCGATCTGGCGCCGGGGATTGCCGAGACCGAATTTACCCTGGTGCGAACCAAAGGCGACCAGGCGGCATCGGATAAGCTCTATCGCGGCACCACGCCGCTGAGCGCGCGCGATATCGCCGAGCAGATGTTTTATATCGCCACGCTGCCGGCGCATATGAACATTAACCGGGTGGAGGTGATGCCGGTGCGTCAGGCGTGGCAGCCGTTCGCTATCGACCGGGATTAAGCGAAACCCGACGCATCCCCTGTCGGCGCTGCCGGCAGGGAATGCAGGCCGGACTAACGGCTGCTTTGCAGAAACTGCCTGACGCGTTCGGAGTCAGGCTGAGTGAAGAACTTCTCCGGCGGCGCCTTCTCAATCAGCAGTCCCTTCTCCAGAAACACCACCTCATTGGACACCTGGCGGGCAAAATCCATCTCGTGGGTCACCACCACCATGGTGTAGCCCTCGGCGGCAAGGGCTTTCATTACCCCCAACACCTCATTAACCAGCTCCGGATCCAGCGCCGACGTCGGTTCATCGAAGAGAATAACTTCCGGCGACATCGCCAGCGAACGAGCGATCGCCACCCGCTGCTTCTGCCCGCCGGAGAGAGTGATCGGGTAAACATCGGCTTTGTGCGCCATGCCCACTTTCTCCAGCTGCTGCATGGCCATGGCCTTCGCCTCGTCTCGTTTCATGCCCTTAACGCGCAGCAGCGCCTCGCTGACGTTCTGCTGCACGGTCAGATGCGGCCACAGGTTAAAACTCTGAAAGACCATCCCCACCCGCTCGCGGATTTTGGCCAGCTGGCGGTGCGACATCGCCCGGCCGCGCTGTTCATCAATCCCCAGCCGCTGACCGCCGATATGAATTTCACCGCGGTCCGGCTGTTCCAGCCAGTTCATACAGCGCAGCAGGGTGGATTTTCCCGACCCGGACGAGCCGAGAATACTCACCACGGTCCCCTTCTCCACCGTCAGGTTAATATCCCGCAGGACTTCCACATTATCGAACTGTTTGGAGACGTTTTTGACGCTTACGGCAATAGACTCAGGCATGGCTCATTCCTCTTTTGGCTCCCCAGGCGGTCAGGCGCTTAATCAGCAGCTCCAGTAGAATGCTGATCGCCCAGTAAAGCCCAATGGCGACGATAAAGGCGTTAAACGGAATAAAATAGGTCGCCTGGACGCTGTTGGCGGCGGCGGTGATCTCCTGAACGGTAATAATGCTCAGGAAAGCGGTGTCCTTCAGGCAAATAATCAGCTGATTGCCGATCAGCGGTAAGGCGGAAGAGACGATATTGGGTAAAATAATCCGCCGAAAAATGGCATAGCGAGAAAAGCCCTGAGCAATTGCCGCTTCAATATATCCGCCGGAAAATACCCGCCGCTGGCTGCGCAATATTTCAAAGAAATAGGCGCCATGATAAATAATCAGGGCCAGTAAACCGGCGGTCCACGGCTCCATGCTAATACCGAGCTGCGGCAGTCCGTAATACAGAAGGTAAGCGAGGATCAAAAAAGGGATCGCGCGCATCAGGCTGACGAAACCAATAATAATCCGGTTAATCACTTTCTTTTGATATTCGCTAAAATAACACAGCGCAATACCGATAATCAGCGCCGCCAGGGCGGCGGTAATAAACAGTTCGAGGGTCGCGAATAACCCGGCAATAAAGCTATCGCGAACCGACCAGATAACGCCCCACTGATTCATAATGCCTCCCGTTCCTAGCGCGCCAGACGCCTGGCTTTACGTTCCGCGATACCCTGCAGCTTCAACAAACAGCCGATGATCGCCACATACAGCAGGCCGGCGGCGAGGATCGGCGACAGCGGCTCGTAGGTGACCGAGGAGATACGGTTGGTGACCCGGGTGAGATCCACCACGCCAATCACGGCGATCGCCGGGCTACCTTTGATCAAAAAGGACATCTCATTGACCAGCGCCGGCAGGCTCTCGATCCACATCTGCGGCAGCATGATGTAGCGGAAGTAGGTCCAGCGGCGCATCCCTACCGACTCCGCCGCCTCCCGCTGTTCGCGCGGAAAGGTGCGGAAGGCATTGCGCCAGATCTCAGCGTTAAACGCCGACGTGTTAAGCGTCAGCGCCACGATGGCGGCCACGTTCTTGTCGAGGTTAATGCCCATCGTGGGCAGGGAAAGGAACAGAAATAGCACCAGCGTCACCAGCGGCGTCGCGCGGGCCAGACTGATATAGACCACCAGCAGCTGGTCGATCACCGGCAGGCGCAGCATCCGTACCAGGGCGATCAGCAGGCCAGCCACCACCCCGAAGGCGATAGCGATGGCCGAAATCCAGAGGGTCGTCCATGCGCCTTCGATTAATAACTGCCAGGAAATTGCATCCATGAGGCCCTCCTTCTCAGCAACAGGCGGCGGTCGCCCGCCGCGGAATATTACAGTCCGGCGAGTTTGTGAAACTGTTCCGGGCTGGTGATCGCCTCGGTCGGCAGGTTGTCATAGGTTTCGCCGAACCATTTTTTCTGCAGTTCGGCGAGCTTGCCGGTCTCCTTCATGTGGTTCATAAACCTGGTCATATAGGCCAGCAGCTGCGGCGAGTTTTTCGGGATCGGCCACGCCATATACCCCGGTCCGGAGACGGCCAGCCCTTTGGCGAAGACCTTCGGTTTGGCTTTCGCCAGGTCGTTTACCGAGATCACCACGTTAATCACGTAATCCAGTCGCTTGTTCGCCAGGTCGGCGTAGGCTTCCGGATAGGAGGGATACTCCACCACCGGCCCCAGCTTGCCGCCGGTCTTCTCCAGCATCGCCTTCAGCTCCGGCAAACGCGCCAGCAGCGCGCTCCCGGCCTGTACCCCCACTTTTTTGCCGCTGAGATCGGCAATGGTATTTAGCGAGGTATCGCCAGCGCGTTTGACGAAATAGTGCTGCGCGGAGGCCCACGGTGGGGTGAAATCAAAGACCTTCAGCCGCTCATCGGTAATAACCGCCCCGGTTAAGGCCATATCGTATTGCCCGGTGGAGACAGCCGCTAATAATCCGGTCCACGGTAATATGCTCTGGTCGACATGGAATTTTGCGTACTTACGTAATTCCTCAAGCATATCTTTGTTAAAGCCATCAGCCTGGCCATTATTCATAAAGTTAAACGGCGCATAATCATCTTCCGTCGCCACTTTCAAGGTGCCGGATTTTTCTATTTCCGGAAGATCGGCCGCGACGGCGTGATAAGAAAAAGCGACCGTTAATACAGCGCTCAGACACATTGATGCCAATGATTTTTTCATTATTTCACCCCTGATGGATTGGCCAGACGGGTTCATTCCAGAACGCGAAAAGGTTTCTGCAAAATAGTGGCCGGGGACGTTCCGGTCCACGGCGGCTGAATACGTTTTTAATGTGGGAGCGTTTTTCAATTCCGTATAGAGCCAGATGGGCCGCATCGCTGTGTCAGATGGCGGCAGGGTGGTATGGAATTTGCTGAGTGTAACGGGTGGTCGCAATGCGTTATTGCCAGAGGAGCCCCGTATGATCCGTCACCTGTTACACGTTGATTTTCAGCCTGGCCGCGGTTTGCAGGAACAGGTGCGAGAGACGCTGGTGAATGCCATTCTCAGCGGGATCTTCGCCGCCGACACCCCGCTGCCCTCCTGTCGCCAGCTGGCCAGCCAGCTTCGCGTCTCGCGTAACACCACCGCGCTGGTGTTTGAAAGTCTGGTCAACGAGGGCTACCTGATTAGCCGCCCACGCAGCGGTTACTACCTGCATCCCGACTATCATGAAGCTTCGCCTGCCGCCGTCGAGAGTGCACCGCAGCGCGAAGCGGCTGCACCACGCTGGGGCGACCGGCTGCAGATGACCCCCAGCCAGCAGGAGTCGATCCTCAAACCGGCGGGCTGGATGCACTACCGCTACCCGTTTATCTACGGCCAGCCCGATACCCGGCAATTCCCGCTGGCCACCTGGCGCTCGGCGGCGAACTGGCTGCACGGCGGGGTGCGCGACCCGGCGTGGGTCATCGACCATATTGACCAGGATGTGCCGATGCTGATCGAGCAGATCCGCACCCGGGTGCTGCCCAAGCGGGGCATTGTCGCCGCGCCGGATGAAATTCTCATCACCCTTGGCTCGCAAAATGCCCTCTACCTGCTGACCCGACTGCTGCTCTCTTCCACCACCCGCATTGGCGTCGAAAACCCCTGCTTCCGCGAAGCCATCAACACCTTTCTGCTCGCCGACGCCGAGGTGGTGCCGCACCCGGTGGATGAAGAGGGGATCGTGCTTAATGAGCGTCCCTGCGATTACTACTATGTCACTCCAGGCCATCAGGTGCCCACTGGGGTGACCATGAGCAGTGCGCGGCGTCGCCAGTTGCTGGAGCATGCCGCCCGCCATGACGCGGTCATTATTGAAGATGATTATGACTCGGAGAGTAACTTTACCCTCAACCCGCTGCCGGCGCTGAAGGCCAGCGATCGCAGCGGCCGGGTGGTGTATGTCAGCAGCCTGTCAAAAGCGCTGTCACCGGGGCTGCGGTTGGGGTTTATGGTCGCCGACCCGGACCTGATCGACGAGGCGCGCGCCCTGCGCCGGCTGGTCTATCGCCATCCGCCGACCAACATTCAGTACCAGATGGCCCACTTCCTTGCACAGGGCCATTATGAAACCCATCTGCGGCGCTACCACTATGACTCCGCCCAGCGCTGGGAGCGTCTGCACGCCGCCCTGCAGCGCTATCTGCCGTCGTGTCGCGCGCTGGCAGGGAGCGAACATGCTAACGCCTTCTGGCTGCAGACCCCGGCGCAGATCAACACCCAGCAGCTCACCTGGCGCGCCGCCCACGCCGGCGTGCTGATTGAGCCCGGGGCGCGCCATTTTCTCAGCGCCGCGCCGCCGGATAACTATTTTCGCATGGGATTCCACGCCATTAACCCTGACGCCATCGCCCAGGGGGTGGAGGTCCTGCGCGGCCAGCTGGAGCAGATGGGTTAGCGGTATTGTTCATACTCAACGGCGTCGCGCACGCTGAGCAGCGCCGGGCGCAGGCTGTCGAAAGGCACCGATCCGAGCGCAATGCGCAGCGCCTGCGGGATCGTGGCGGAGACGCAGAACGGCTCGGCGGTCGATACCGAAATGCGGCGTTCCATCAGCGCATTCGCCAGCCGATCGGCCCGGCTCTCTTCACCCAGCGGCAGCCAGACGAAGTACGAATCGGGATGACTGACGACGGGAAGCCCACAAAGCACCTCGCGGGCCACCTGCTGCCGCTGTCGCGCATCCTGGCGTTTCTGCGTTTCAAAGCGCGCCACCGTGCCATCTTCAATCCAGGCGCAGATCAGCGAACTTATCAGCGTCGGCGTATTCCACGTCGTGGCCCGGATGGCGCGCTCAATCTCCGGCCGATAGCGCGGCGGAGAAATCACCACCCCCACGCGCAGTCCGGTGGCGATATTTTTTGAAAATCCGGTGACATACACCGTTCTTTCCGGCGCATAGCTGACCACCGGCCGCGGCGGATGGCTCACCAGCCGGGCATAGGCGGCATCTTCAATAATCAGCAGGTCGTGCTGGCGCGCGAGATCGGCCAGCGCCTGCCGCTGCCCGGTGTTGAGCACCCAGCCCAGCGGATTGTGCAGCGTCGGCATGGTATACACCGCCCGCACCCGCCGCTGCTGGCACAGGGTATGAAGCGCCTGCAGGTCCGGTCCCTCCGGTCGACAGGGGATCGCCGCCAGCTCCAGATGATACAGCGCCGCCAGAGCCTTGAAGCCCGAATAGGTCAGCGCATCCACCGCCACCACATCCCCCGGACGTAACAGCCCCATGACGGTCACCGCCAGCCCGTGCTGTGCGCCGTTGACGATCAGGACATTTTCCGCGTCCGGCGCAAAGTGCTGGCAGGTCAAATGGCGGGCGATAATGTCCCGCTCGGCGAGCCGCCCGGCGTGAGGCTGATAGCGCAGATGCGAGTCAATATCGCCCGCCATCGCCAGCTGCCTGAGCGCCTCGCGCAGCGCATCGCCCTGATCCGGCAGCGAAGGGTAGTTGAAATTGAGATCCACGACATCGGCGGCGACCACCTGCTGATCGACCCCATGCCCCGGCGGCAGCGAGAGGTCGCGCACGAAGGTGCCGCGGCCGGTTTCGCCGCTAACCAGCCCCATCTCTTCCAGTTCACGATAGACGCGCGTGGCGGTGGCCAGCGAGATGCGCTCCCCGGCGGCAAGGGTACGGTGCGTCGGCAGACGGGTGCCGGCGGGCAGCTGCCCGCTGCGGATCGCCTGCGCATATCGGTCGACAACGGCTTTATATCGGGCTTTCATCGTGAAATGTATCTATGACAATAATTTGATTGTATTAGATTAGCCACATTACCATCGCCGCTGACGATGCTCAAGCGGGCGCAGCCCAATCAGATAACGCGAGGTTAACGTGGTAGATTCAGCAATGGATAAATCGGCGCCCGGTCCCTGGTCCGGATGGCTTCATGGTTTACTGGGGGTGATCATTTTCAGCGGTTCGCTGCCCGCGACGCGGCTGGCGGTGCAGGATATGGATCCGTTGTTATTGACCTTTCTGCGCGCCTCTATCGCCGGGCTGCTTGCCATCGCGCTGCTGGTGGGCTTTCGCCAGAAACGCCCGCGCCTGGCGCAGCTTGTGTCCCTGATCATCGTCTCATCCGGGGTGGTGCTCGGCTTTCCGCTACTCACGGCGCTGGCCCTGCAGCGCATCACCTCGGCGCATTCGATTGTGTTTATTGGCCTGCTGCCGCTGATGACCGCCCTCTTTGGCGTACTGCGCGGCGGCGAACGCCCGCGGCGGGCTTTCTGGATCTTTTCGCTGCTGGGCAGCCTGCTGGTGGTGGGATTCGCCCTGACGCAAAATGCGGCGGCCTCACTCAGCGGCGATCTGCTGATGCTGGCGGCGGTTATCGTCTGCGGCCTCGGCTATGCGGAAGGGGCGAAGCTGACGCGGGAGCTCGGCGGCTGGCAGGTGATCTGCTGGGCGCTGGTGATTGCCCTGCCGTTGATGCTCCCCGCCTCGCTGCTGGTTCAGCCCGCCTCCTGGCATGCCATCTCGGCCTCCTCCTGGGCGGCGCTCGGCTATGTGTCGCTGTTCAGCATGCTGATCGGCTTCATCTTTTGGTACAAAGGGCTGGCCGCGGGCGGGATCGCCGCCGTCGGCCAGCTCCAGCTATTACAGCCGTTCTTCGGACTAGGCCTGTCGGCGGCGCTGTTGCACGAAACCGTCAGCCCCTTGATGCTGGCGGTCACGCTGGGCGTGGTGCTGTGCGTGGTGGGCTCGCGCAAATTTGGCCGCCAGCGGGTTGGCGCAGGGAGCGGGAGCCGTGATTGACCGCCCCGTCATCCGCCGTCCCGGGTCGCGGCGGCGTAACCGCCTTACCCGGGCGACAGCATGATAAACGGCTGGAGGACGCGTCGCCGGGGAGGATGACCGTCTACACCGGCCGCGCGTACTGAAGCATCACCTGCAGCAGCACGTTGGCGCCGGCGGCGACGTGCTCCGGCGAGGCATACTCAATTTCGTTATGGCTGATCCCGTCCTTGCAGGGGATAAAAATCATCCCGGTGGGCGCCAGGTAGCTCATATACACTGCGTCATGCCCGGCGCCGGAGACGATCGGCCGCGCCGGATAGCCCAGCCGCTGCGCGGCATCGGCAATGGCCTGCTGGCATTCGGCATCGAACGGCGCCGCCGGATAGTGGCTTACCTGCTTCAGGGCCACCTGCAGACCGCTCTCCCGCTCAACCTCCGCGATAAACGCCCGCAGCTGGCGATCCATCTCGTCCACCAGCGCATCGCTGAGATTGCGCATATCAATGGAGAAGGTGACCTCCCCGGGCACCACGTTGCGGCTGTTGGGCCACACCTGCACGCTACCGACCGTGCCGCGTCCCTCTTCGCTGCGCCCGGCAATGGCCACCACTTCCTGCATAATGCGGGTCGCCACCTGCAGGGCATCCTGACGCAGGCGCATCGGCGTGGGTCCGGCGTGCGAGGCCTGGCCGGTGACCACGCAGTCGTACCAGCGGATCCCCAGTACGCCCTGCACGATACCGATGGTTTTCGCTTCATCTTCGAGAATCGGCCCCTGCTCAATGTGCGCCTCAAAATAGGCGCCGACGGGATGCTCCCCCGGGGTCTGCTCGCCAATATAGCCGATCTGCGCCAGCGCCTCGCCGACGCTGACACCCTCTTTATCCGTGACGGCCCAGGTCTCCTCCAGCGGGAAGACGCCGGCAAAGACCCCAGAGCCCATCATCACCGGCACAAAGCGCGACCCCTCTTCGTTGGTCCAGAACACCACCTCAATCGGTGCCTCGGTGGCAATCTGCAGATCGTTGAGCGTGCGCACCACCTCCAGCGCCGCCAGCACGCCGTAGTTGCCGTCAAATTTGCCGCCGGTGGGCTGAGTGTCGATATGGCTGCCGGAGACGATGGGCGGCAGGCCGGGGTTGCGGCCTTCCCGGCGCATAAATACATTGCCTATTTTATCGATGGTGACGCTCATCCCGGCCTCCCGCGCCCAGCCTATTACCTTGTCCCGCCCCTGGCGGTCGAGGTCGGTGAGGGTCAGACGGCGGCAGCCGCCCTTCGGCGTGGCGCCGATCTGCGCGAGATCCATTAACGACGCCCACAGGCGGTCGCCATTGATGCGCCAGCCGGTGGTGTCGGTCGCGGGGGTAAAAAGTACATCACTGCTCATGGTGGTCTCCTGACATCAAGGTCGCCGCCAGCGTAACCGGCGGTGGAAATGCGCTATCAACGCCTGGTCTTCATCCTGTATGGTTTTTTGCCGCCGATCAGACGGCCAGGGCCTGGGCGTTAGCGTCAATCGCCAGCTCGCGCCAGCGGTGGCAACTCACCGCGTGGCGTTCCGCGACGGATTCCGTCGGCGGCAGACTCTGCTCACAGACCGGGCGACGGTGCGGGCAGCGCTCGGCAAATGCGCAGCCGGGCGGCAAGCGCGCCAGATCCGGCGGCGCGCCGGGAATGCAGTGCAGGGCATCACCTTTCTTAAGCCCCTCTTTCGGCCGACTGCCCAGCAGCACCTGGGTATAAGGATGGCGCGGGTGGAGCAGGATCTCGCTCATCGACGCTTCCTCGACGATCCGCCCGGCGTACATCACCGCCACCCGGTCGGCGATCTCCACCGCGGCGCCGATATCGTGGGTCACAAACACGATCGACAGCCCGCGCTGCTTTTGCTGCTCGCGCAGCAGGATCAGGATCTGGATTTGCACCGTGGCGTCGAGGGCGGTGGTCGGCTCATCCGCCAGCAGCAGCTGCGGGTTACAGGAGAGCGCAAGGGCGATCATCGCCCGCTGGCGCATCCCGCCGGACATCTCGTGCGGGTAAGCATCCAGCCGCCGCTCGGGGCTGGGAATACGCACCTGGCGCAGGGCCTCCAGCGCCCTGTCCCGGGCCGCCTGGCGCGACAGCCCTTCGTGGCGGCGCAGCCCTTCAATAATCTGCTGCCCGACGGTGTAGACCGGATCGAAGGCCAGCAGCGGCTCCTGAAAAATCATCGCGCAGCGTCCGCCGCGGTAGCGCCGCAGCTGGCTGGCGCTCATCGTCAGCACCTCGTCGTCCCCCACCTGCAGGGTGCCGGAGAGCTCACTGCTCCCTGGCGGGTGCAGGCGCATCAGCGCCCGCAGGGTCACGCTCTTGCCGGAACCCGACTCGCCAATCAGCGCCATCACCTCCCCCTTTTGTACCTCAAAGGAGACCCCGTTGACCGCGTTGATGGTCTGTCCGTCGCGGCGAAAGACGACCCGCAGGTCGCGCACATGGACAAAGGCGTTATCCGACATGGCTGACCTCCTTAAGGGGGATGCTTTGATGCCAGGGCGAGGCCGGCTGCGCCATCAGGCAGGCGCTCTGGTGCCCCTCCCCGACCGCCTCCAGCCGCGGTTTCACCTCGGCGCAGACCGCCTTCGCATGCGGGCAGCGGGTGTGAAAGCGGCAGCCGCTCGGCGGCGCGATGGGGCTGGGGGGATCGCCGCTTAGCGGGGAGGTCAGGGTGCGGTTTTCCGGGTCCATGGAGGGCATCGAGCTTAATAGCGCCCGGGTATAGGGGTGGGCGGAGGCGGTAAACAGCTGCTCCGCCGGGCCAATCTCCACCACTTCGCCAAGGTACATGACGAGGATCCGATCCGACAGCCAGCGAACCACGTGCAGATCGTGGCTGATGAACACGTAGGTCAGCTCGAGAGTCCGTTTAAGCTCCTGCAGCAGCTGCAGCACTTGGGCTTCCACCGATTTATCCAGCGCCGACACTGCCTCATCGAGGATCACCAGCCGCGGCTTCATCGCCAGCGCGCGGGCGATATTCACCCGCTGCCGCTGGCCGCCGGAGAGCGCATGCGGGTAGCGGTCGGCAAAGCGCGCCGGCTCAAGGCCAACGTGCGCCAGCAGATAGCGGGCATATTCGCTGGCCTCTCTGGCGCTGACGCCGTGGACGCGCTGGCCGAAGGCGATGCTCTCCTCCATGGTCAGGCGCGGATTGAGCGAAGCATAGCTATCCTGGAAAACCATCTGCACCTGGCGACGGTAGGCTTTCAGCGGCAGACGTGACGAGCCGACCCCCTGTCCGTCGAAGATCAGTTCGCCGCTGTCCTGGGTGAGCAACTGCATCAGCAGCCGGGCGGTGGTCGATTTGCCGCAGCCCGACTCGCCGACCACCCCCAGGGTTTCGCCTTTCATCACCGTGAAGCTGATATCGTCCACCGCCTGCACCACCTCCCGGCCTTTGCCGCCGCGAAAGTACTTCAGCAGGTGATTGACCTTCAGCAGCGGCTGCGCCGGCCCGCCAAGGTCGATATTGATAAAGGGTTGCATCGCTTACTCCTTAATCGCCATTGCCGCACGCAGGCGGTCCGCGAGGATATTGAACGAAATGGAGGTGATAAAAATCATCAGGCCCGGCAGGGCGGCCACCCACGGCTGGGTATAGATTGCCGTGCGCAGCGTATTGAGCATCAGCCCCCACTCGGGCTCCGGCGGCCGCACGCCGAGGCCGAGAAACGACAGGCCGGAGGCGAGGATCATGCACACCGAAATCAGCCCGGTGGAGAAGACGAAGATCGGCCCGAGCACGTTGCCCAACACCTGGACGCGGATAATGGTCAACGCGCTGGCGCCAGTGGCCCGGGCGGCGTCGATATAGTCCATATGCCGCACCTGGGCGGTCACGCTCTCGGCAATCCGCGCCACCTGCGGGACAAACACGAGGGTCAGCGACAACAGCGCATTGCCGATGCCCGCCCCCAACGCTCCCGACAGCGCAATCGCCAGCAGGACGGAGGGAAAGGCATAGAACACATCCACGGTGCGCATAATCACGGTATTGGTTTTGCCGCCCGTATAGCCGGCGATAATCCCGATGGCCCCGCCGATAAAAAAGGCGAACACCACCGGGACAATTCCCATAAACAGCGACAGTCGGGTGCCAAGGATCAGCCGCGACAGCATGTCGCGTCCCAGCTCATCCGAGCCCAGCGGGAAGCCGTCGCTGCCGATGGGTTTCAGGCGCAGGAACATCGACGTTTGATAGGGATCTTTGACGATAAGCCACGGACCGAACAGCGCCAGGGCCAGCAGCAGGAGGATCACCACGCCCACAACCACCCCGCCGGGGTCGCGCAGTAGGCGGCGCAGCACGCCGCGCCAGTAACCTTGCCGGGTAGCGTGGGCCGCTGCGGCCGGGACCGCTTTCGTCGTTGCCGTATCCACCATGGTCAGCTCCTCTTAATACGCGGGTCGAGGGTGGTCTGCAGAATATCCACCAGCAGGTTGAGCAGCACGAAAAACAGCGCCAGCACCCAGATGGTGCCCTGCAGCAGGGGCAGGTCGCGCTGAAAAATGGCGGTATTGAGCAGCAATCCGGTTCCCGGCCAGGAGAAAACGGTCTCCACAAGGATCGAGCCGCCCATCAGATAGCCCACCTGCAGCCCCATCACCGCCAGCGCGGTGGGCGCGGCATTTTTCATGACATGGACAAAGATGCGCGACTCGTTGAGCCCGCGGGCGCGCAGGCCAACGATAAACTCCTGGCTGAGGATATCGGCCACCTGCGAGCGCACGGTGCGGGCGATAATCCCGGTCGGGATCACCGACAGGGTGAGGGCCGGCAGCAGCATGAACTGCAGGTGCGCCCAGTCCCATTGCCAGCCCACCTCGCCTATCGGCCCGCCGCCGGTGGCCGGCAGCAGCGCGAACTTGACGCTGCAGAGGATCACCAGCAGCATCCCCAGCCAGTAGTGCGGCACGCTGACGCCAAACACCGACAATACCGAGGCCAGACGGTCAATGACGCTGTTGCGAAAATAGCCAGCGACAAAGCCGAACAGGCTGCCGAGGACAAAACCGATCGCCGTCGCCAGCAGCGCCAGGCGCAGAGAGTAAGCCACCGCGGTCATCACTTCGTCTATCACCGGGCGGCCGGTGGCGACCGACATACCAAGGTCGCCGTGCAGCGCCCGCCACAGCCAGTGGATAAACTGCAGGGGCAGCGGCTTATCAAAGCCGTAAGCCTGCATTAATGTCTGACGCAGCGCCTCCGAGGCGTCCGGCGGCATCACCGACACCAGCGGGTCGCCCGGGGCGATCTGCACCAGCATGAAACAGATCACCGCCACCCCCAGCATGGTGGGGATAGCCAGCAGAATGCGGTATAGCAGCGTATTGATCATCGGTCGCCCCTTTCGCGATTACTCTTTTTTGCTCACCAGGCTGAGGTCGATAAACCAGCTCTGCGGTTGCACCACCCCGGTCACCGCAGGGGAAATCGCACGCGGCCCGACGTCGTGGGCGACAAACAGGAATGGCACCTGATCCACCAGCGCGGCGTGCAACTCACCGGCCGCTTTGTTCATCTCCGCCGGGGTAAAGGCGTGCTTGACGGCGGCGGCCAGCTTCTCCGTCTCCGGCGTGGAAAAGTAACCCCAGTTGGTCGCCACCGGCGGAAACGCTTTGGCCGTCGAGAAGCGGATCAGGCCAAAGTAAGGATCGTTAACCGCGGCGCTGACGTTGATCGCATCGATCCCTTTCGCCGAGGGGTCCCGGGCGCCCAGGCGCCAGTTGGTAAACAGGGTGTTCCATTCCACCACTTTGATATCCACATTGAAGAAGCAGCTCTTCAGGCTCTGCTGGATATACTCGTTCATCGGCAAGGGCTGCATCTGCCCGGAGCCGGAGGCCGAGGTAGCCACCGTGACGTGCAGCGGTTTGCTGGCACTGTATCCGGCCTCGGTCATTAGCTGGCGGGCGGCGTCCGGGTCATATTTGATCTGGAAGGTGGGTTTGCCATGCCACGGGCTGTCAGCCTCGTAGACCCCAGTGGCCTCGGTCATGTAGCCGCCGAGGTAGCTCTTCAGCTCAGCACGGTTCAGACACAAGTTGGCCGCTTTGCGCACGCGGATGTCCTGCCACGGCGATCCTTTTTCAAAGGAGAACTGCCAGGGCCACAGATGCGGCTGGGTGTTGGCGTAGAGGTGAAAACCCTGAGACTTGATCTGATCGATAGCGTCCGGCGCCGGGGCTTCAATCCAGTCCACCTGCTTCGACAACAGCGCCGCGGAACGGGCGTTGGCCTCCGGCAAGGGGATCAGCACCACTTTATCCACCCGGGGAATGCGATCTTTGTTCCAGTAGTCGGGGTTTTTATCGAGGATCAGCTGCTGACGCGGCACCAGCTTCTCCAGTTTGAACGGGCCGCTACCCACCGCGTGGGCGGCGAAGGCGGTCCACGCCTGTTTGCTGCGCGCGGCGCTATCTCTCACGCTGGCCGGCACCGCGTCATACTGCTTCTGCCACGCCGTCGGCGAGACGATAAACAGGTTGGTGATGTTGTACGGCAGCAGCGCATCCGGTTCCGAGGTGGTCAGCGCCACGGTGTGGTCGTCAATTTTCTCTGCGCCGGTGAGGGTCGGCATGCGCGACAGGGTGTTGCCGATCTGACCCGGGGCGTACTGCGGCGCCGCTTTATTCAGCACCTTATCCACGTTCCAGACGATGGCGTCGGCGTTCACCTCCGTCCCATCATGAAACTTCACCCCCGGACGCAGGGTGAAAATCCAGCGGCTGGTGTTCTGCGGATCGATGTGCCACTCGGTCGCCAGCCCCGGCACCAGACCGCTGGGCTTTTCACCTTGCGACAGATCCCACTCCACCAGCGCGTCGTACAGCGGGATGCCGGTAAAGCGGTTGCCCTCATAGCCTTGATCCGGCTGGCCAAGGGTTAATGGAATATCCGCGGCGGTCATGGCGATCCGCAGCGTGGAGGCGTTGGCAGGTAAGGCGGCGCCCGCCAGGGCCAGTGCGCCGCTCACCGCCACGGCGAAACGACCGGCACGCGAAAATAATCTCGTTTTGTGCATCACATGATCCCTGTTAAATAAAATGTCACGGATTAACAGGCAAAATGCGTACCAGCTCTTACGCGGACGAAAATAGGCCAAAACCGACCGGTAAAATAAGAATGACTTATATTATCACCATGATAATTATGGGAAAATAATTGCATCTTATTCCGCCGCACCGCCAGCGGGAAATATGTTGCAGAATTGCACCAGCCGCTATATGGCAAATTTCAAATAATCACTCTGCGTCACTTTTTATTCATCCCCCGTCCACCGCCGCCGCGTATTCTCCGTCGGGATCAATCCCTTCTATACTTCAGGGAACACATCGACCGGGAGAGACTATGCCTTTAGCCGATTTTCACCGCTCCGATCCTTTTACCCTCGGTATCGAACTGGAGCTGCAGGTGGTGAACCCGCCGGGTTACGACCTCAGCCAGGATGCCTCGACGCTGATTGCCGACGTCCAGCATGAGCTGACCGTGGGAGAAGCCAAACATGACATCACCGAGAGCATGTTGGAGATCGCCACCGGGGTGTGCCGCGACATCAGCCATGCGCAAATCCAGCTCAGCGCCATCCAGCAGGCGGTCCAGCGCGCGGCGCTGCGCCATCATCTGCAGATCTGCGGCGGCGGTTCCCACCCCTTTCATGCCTGGCAGCGCCAGCAAATCAGCGATAACCCGCGCTATGTCAAAACCGTCGAGCATTTTGGCTATCTGGCGCAGCAGGCGACAGTCTTTGGCCAGCATGTGCACGTCGGCTGCCAGAGCGGCGACGACGCCATCTATCTGCTGCATGGCCTGTCGCGCTTTGTACCGCACTTCATCGCCCTTAACGCCGCCTCGCCGTGGTTTGACAGCACCGACAGCCGCTTCGCCTGTTCACGCCTGAACCGCTTCTCCTCCTATCCCGACAACGGTCCGATGCCGTGGGTGGCCGACTGGCAGGGGTTTCGTCGCCTGTTCCGCCAGCTGAGCTACACCAGCATGATCGATAGCATGAAGGATCTGCACTGGGATATTCGCCCCAGCCCGCAGTTTGGTACCGTCGAGGTGCGGGTGATGGACACCCCCCTGACCCTTGCCCAGGCGATCCACATCGCCGGCTTTATTCAGACCCTGGCCTGCTGGCTGTTGACGGAGCGTCCTTTTAAGCATCAGCCTGATGATTATCTGCTGTACCCCTTTAACCGATATCAGGCCTGCCGCTACGGGCTGGACGGGACCCTCACCGACGTGCGCAGCGGGGAGCAGCGCAGCATCCGCCAGGAGATCCTGCAGCTCGCCGACCGGCTGGCCCCTTTCGCCCATCAGCTGAAGGCGACGGCAGCGCTGGAGGCGGTGGTTCGCCAGGCGAAATCGCCGCACAGCGAGGCGCAGCAGATGCGCGACTTTATCGCCAACGGCGGTTCGCTTTCCGGGCTGGTGCAAAAACACTGTGAGATTTGGGCGGCATAAGGCAGCGAGGCGGGTATACTCGGCGCAGACTATAGAAAGGACTGCCCATGTTATTACGTTGCCTGCACCCTCTGGCGCTGCTGCCCCTGGCCGCCGTCGCCAGCGCCGCCTGTACCCTCACCGACCCGACGCTGACCCTGCAGAGCTATCGCGTGGATGCGCAGAAAGAACGCATTGCGATGTACTGGCAGGATCGGCACGGCAAAGCCTGGGGTTCCCTGCGTTCGCTGCTGGCGGGTATCAATGGCGACGGCCGGGTGCAGATGGCGATGAACGGCGGCATTTACGATAAGGCCTACGCGCCGCTGGGGCTGTATATCGAAGACGGCAAACGGCTGACGCCGGTCAACCGCTCCGCCGGCGGCGGGAACTTCTTTATCCGCCCCGGCGGCGTATTCCTGGTGGAAAACGGCCGGGCGAAAATCGTGCCGCTGCCGGCGTACAAACCCTCTCCCGCCATCCGCTATGCGGTGCAGTCCGGCCCGATGCTGATTGAAAATGGCGCCATCAACTGGCGACTGAAGCCCTCCGCCAGTTCGCGCAAGCTGCGCAACGGGGTTGGTATCGATAAGCAGGGCCGGGTGGTGTTTATGCTCAGCGATCGCGAGACCAACTTTTACGATTTTGCCTGCTATGCGCAGTCAAAGCTTGGCGTGCGGCAGATGCTTTATCTCGACGGCACCCTGTCGAAGATGTACCGCAAAGGCGGCAGCGTGCCGTGGCAGTATCATCCGTTCGTGACCATGATAACGGTGGAGAGGAAATAGCGGGCGCGTTTGGGGGCGGCCATTCCAGCCACGAGAGTGAATAAATTAACGACAGGCCGGGCAAGGTATTGCCGCCGTGCCCGATGTCCTTGCCCGGTGGCGCTGCGCTTACCGGGCCTACAGAGTCTGTTCGCTATGGTGTGGCTCCTGAAATCTACGGGCGTGCAGCAGGGCCGATTCCCGCTGAAATCAGCGAACCGGAGGTCGGCAGATAAGGCGGGGTTCACGCCCAAACGCAACGTGAACGCAAAACCCACCCTCACCCTCCCCCTCTCCCAAAGGGAGAGGGGACCGCCCGGTAGTCGTTGCAGCCTGGAGTATCCCCGTTACCGACCGGTAGCGCCGCGCTTACCCCCGCCGATGCGCCCACTCGCGCATACGTTGAAACAGTACATACAGCGACGGGATAAACAGGATGCCAACCATCGTCGCCACCAGCATCCCGCTGAATACCGTGGTGCCGATGATCCGCCGGCTCTGCGCCCCGGCGCCGGTGGCGAGCATCATCGGCATGATACCGATAATAAACGACACCGCGGTCATCATTACCGCGCGGAAGCGGCGGGTAGCCCCCTCTCGCGCAGCGTCGACTATCGACAGCCCCTCCTCGCGCCGGCTGCGGGCGAACTCAACGATCAGAATCGCATTCTTCGCCGCCAGGGCGATCAGCAGCACCAGCCCTATCTGAACATACACATCGTTGGCATAGCCCGCGGTCCACAGCCAGAGCAGCGCTCCGCCGATGGCGAACAGCACCGAGAGCATGACGCTCGCCGGCAGCGTCCAGCTCTCATACTGCGCCACCAGGAACAGCCACGCCATCGCCACCGCCGCCAGCACGATCCACACCGCCTGATTGCCGGTCTGCTGCTCCTGCCAGGAGATCCCGCTCCAGGCATAGTCATATCCCGGCGGCAGATGGGCCTGCAAAATCTGCTCCATGGCCGCCATCGCCGTGCGGCTGCTGACCCCCTCGGCCGCTGAACCGCTCACCGACACGGACGGGAATTGATTGTACTGCTGAATAAACGGCGCCCCCACCGTCGGCGTAATGGTGACCAGATTGCTCAGCCGCACCCGCTCGCCGTCGCGGCTGCGGACGTACAGCTCGCTAATCTGCTCAGCCCGCTCACGCCACTGCATCTCATTTTGCATCACCACATGATAGACACGATTGTTACGGCTGAAATCGCCGGCGCGCGTGCCGCCGAACGCCGTCTGCAGGCTGCTGAAGATCTGCGCCACCGGCACATCCAGCAGCGCCGCCCGGTCGCGGTCGACCGTCAGGGTCAGCTGCGGCACGTTGCTGCTCCAGGTGGTAAACACCCGGCTCAGCTGCGAATGCTGGTTCGCCAGCTGGAGGATCTCCCGCGTCACCTGCTCCAGCTCCGCCGACGACTGACCGGCCTGCGCCAGGATGCGCAGATCAAACCCCGAGGCATTGCCCAGGCCCGGCAGGGTCGGCGGTGCGAAGGTCATGATCGTCGCCTCGGGTAGCGACAGCAGCTGGCGCTGAATATCCGCCATCACCGCATCCAGCGGCGGCCGCTGATGCCAGTCCTTGAGCATTACCGAGATAAACCCGCCGTTAGAGGCGCTGGTGCCGTTGAGAATGTTGAACCCGGACACCTGAATCACATCCTCCACCGCCGGGTTAGCCATCAGCAGCTTGCGCGCCTGGGCCATCACCGCTTCGGTACGCTCCAGCGACGCCGCCTCCGGCAGCTGCACGCTGGCAAACAGGTAACCCTGATCTTCCTGCGGCAGGAAGCCTTTCGGCATCGAGGTGAAGCTGAACGCCACCAGCGCGCCTGCCGCCACCGTCGCCGCCAGCGCCAGCCAGGGGCGGCGGTTCATCCAGCCTACCAGCCGGCCATAGCCGTCGCGGGTGCCGTCGAGAAGACGGTTAAACGCCCGCCACACCGCCGCCGGCCGGGCAGGACGCGGGCGCAGCAGCAGCGCGCAGAGGGCCGGCGTCAGGGTTAGCGCCACCAGGCTCGACAGGGCCACCGCGGTGGAGAGCGTCACGGCAAACTGCCGGTACAGCTCGCCGACGATCCCCGGGAGCAGCGCCACCGGCACAAACACCGCCAGCAGCACCAGGGTCGTGGCGATCACCGGCCCGGCGATCTGCCGCAGCGCCTGGGCGGTGGCCTGCAGGCGATCCAGCCCTTCCGCCATTTTGGTTTCCACATTCTCCACCACCACAATGGCGTCATCCACCACCATCGTCAGGGCGAGAATGATCGCGAACAGGCTGAGGGTGTTGGCGCTGTAGCCCAGCAGATAGAGCACCGCAAAGGTGCCGATCAGTGACACCGGGATCGCCAGCACTACGATCAGCGTCGCCCGCCAGCTCTGCAAAAATAGCGACACCACCACGACCACCGCCAGCAGGGTCAGCGCCAGCGAGACGCCGATCTCTTTGATCGTCGCCGCCACAAAGCGGGTGGTATCGAACTTCACCTCCCAGGTGAGATCCGCCGGAAAGCGAGTGTGCAGGCGGTTAAGCTCCGCACGCACTGCGCTGGCGACCTGCAGGGCGTTGGCGGTGGGCGTCGGATAGATCCCCAGATAGGCCGACGCTTTACCGTTCAGCTGGGCGCCGGAGCTGTAGCTGCGGGCGCCCAGCTCAATGGTCGCCACGTCGGCGAGGCGCACCAGCTGCCCCTGCGCGCCGCGGCGGAGGATAATCTCGCCAAAGCTGGCCGCCTCGTTCAGACGCCCCAGCCCGTTGATGGTCAGCGTCTGCTGCTGGCCGTTAAATACCGGCGGGGTGCCCACCTGCCCCGCCGCGCCCTGCACATTCTGCTCGCGCAGCGCCTGGGCGACATCATCCGTGGTGATGTTGAGCGCGTTCATGCGGTCCGGGCGCAGCCAGATACGCATGCTGTAATCCCGGGCGCCAAACATCTGCACCTCGCCGACGCCGGGCAGGCGGGCCAGCGCCTCGCGCACCTGGGTGCTGGCGTAGTTGCTGACAAACAGCGGCGACAGCGTGCCCAGCGGCGAGTAGAGGCTTACCCCCATAAGCAGATTGCTGGCGCGCTTGCGCACCTGGACGCCATTCTGCTGCACCTCCGCCGGGAGCTGCGCCAGCGCCTGCGCCACCCGGTTTTGCACGTCGATCGCCGCCAGGTCGGCATCGGTGCCCGCCGCGAAGGTTATGCTCAGGCGGTACGTCCCCTCATCCGAGCTGGTGGACTCCATATACAGCATATGATCGACGCCGTTGAGCTGGGTCTCCAGCGGGGCGGCGATGGCTTCCGCCACGTCTGACGCGCTGGCGCCCGGCCAGCTGGCGCTGACGTTCACCACCGGGGGGGTGATCGCCGGGTACTGCTCCACCGGGATCAGCTTCAGCGACACCGCGCCGACAAAGGTCAGCAGCAGCGCGATCACCATGGCAAATCGCGGACGACGGATAAAAAAGGTCAGCATCCCTTCTCCTTAGCTAGTTCAGCACCTGCACCGCGGCGCCTTCGCGCAACCGCTGCGCGCCGTCGGTGATCACCTGCTCGCCCGCCTGCAGCCCTTTCTCGACCGCAAACTGCTGCCCCTGCTGCCCCGCGAGGGTCAGACGACGCTGCCCGGCGGTGTGGTCCGGCTTCAGCACCCAGCTGAAAAAGCCCTGCGGATCCTGCTGCACGGCGGCGGCCGGGACCATCACCCGCGACGGCAGTTCCTGCGGACGGAACAGGATCGTCACGCTGCCGCCCGGCAGCAGACGGTGCTGCGGATTGGCGAACTCGGCCCGCACCGCTACGCTGCCGGTGCGGGCGTCGATCCGGTTATCGATAGAGGTCAACACCCCGTCGCGCCGTTTACCATCAATCTCAATCTGCGCCAGCCACGCCTGCTTCAGGGCGTGGATATCGGCGTGCTGGCCGGTTTTGCTGAAAAACGCGGCTTCGTCGAGGGCGAACGAGACCCGCACCGGATCCAACTGCACAATGTCCACCAGCACGCCGCTGGACGAATTGACCAGCGTCCCGACGTGAAAGGCGCTGTGGCCCACGCGACCGGTCACCGGCGCCGCAATCCGGGTGTAGCTGAGCACTATCCGCTGGGCCTCGACGCGGGCTTTGGCCTGCTGCACGGCGGCGGCGGCGACGTCGCGCTGCATCCGGGCCGTATCGACGTCGTTGCGGCTGATGGAGTGGTTGTTGATAAGCCGCTCGTAGCGAGTGAGCAACTGCTGCGACTGACGTAATGAGGCTTCGGCGCTTTTCAGCTCGGCCTGCGCCAGAGCCAGCGCCGCGCGGGGCTGCGCGTCGTCGAGGGTAAACAGCAGGTCGCCTTCGGTAACATACTGCCCGTCCTGGAAGTGGCGCTGAACAATCACCCCTTCGGTGCGCGCGCGAATGTCGACGGCGCGGATCGCCTCGACCCGCCCGGGGATAGCGCGTTCTTCAGCATGAGGAGCCAGTTCAACCGTGGCGACGCGGACCGGCACCGCCGGCGCGGCGGTCGCCGTCAGGGCGCCGCCGACCAGACCGCAGGCCAGCAGAGCAAAGCGGAAGGTTTTAATCATAGAGGATCCTTGCGACAGTAACGCGCGCCTGCAGCGAGGCGCGCGAGATTGTTCAGGCCGTTTTGCGGAACCGGCGCGTCAGACGCTTCTCGATTTCCACCACCAGGAACATGGCGACGCCGATGACCAGAGTGACAAACCAGTAGCGCAGCGGCAGCGCTTCCGTACCAAACATGCTCTGCATCAGCGGGACATAGATAATGACCAGCTGCATCAGCAGCAGGACGCCGGTCACCAGCCAGATGCCTTTGTTGCGCAGCAGACCCATGCTCAGGGAGAAGCTGTCGCTGCTGCGGCAGTTGATCATGTAGACCCACTGCGCCGTCACCAGCATCTGCAGCAGCACGGTGCGGATAAACTCCGGACTGTGGCCGCGCGGCGCCAGCCAGGCCTCAAGGATAAAGGCGGCAATCGCGATCATCGACCCGACGAAAGCCACTCGCCACACGGCGAAACCATCCATCACATGCTGGCCGGTTTTACGCGGCGGACGGTTCATCACGTTGCGCTCTGCGGCCTCAAAGGCCAGGCCGAAGGAGAGCGTCGCCGACGTCGCCATGTTCATCCACAGGATCAGCACCGGGGTCAGCGGAATAATGTTCCCCGCCAGCAGGGCGATGATGATCAGCAGCCCCTGCGCCAGGTTGGTCGGCATGATGAAGAGGATGGTCTTCTTCAGGTTGTCATAGACCCGACGGCCCTCTTTTACCGAGCTGGCGATGGTGGCGAAGTTATCATCGGTTAACACCATGTCGGCCGCCTCTTTGGTGACTTCGGTGCCTTTGATACCCATGGCGATACCCACGTCGGCCTGGCGCAGCGCCGGCGCGTCGTTAACGCCGTCGCCGGTCATGCCGACCACTTCGCCGTTATCCTGCAGGGCTTTAACCAGGCGCAGCTTATGCTCCGGGCTGGTACGGGCAAAGATGTCGTACTCCACCGCCGCCTTCGCCAGCGCCGCATCGTCCATGTGCTCCAGCTGGTAGCCGGTCATGGCCTGGCTGCTGTTGGTGATCCCCAGCATCTGGCCGATGCTCATCGCCGTCTGCGGGTGGTCGCCGGTGATCATTTTCACGCGGATGCCGGCGGTCTGGCAGGCGTGGATGGCGTCAATGGCTTCCGGACGCGGGGGATCCATCATCCCGGCGATGCCGAGGAAAATCAGACCCTCCTGCAGGTCCTCATGGTTGAGGGTGGTGGCATCAAGGCTGGCCGGCTTACAGGCCGCCGCCACCATCCGCAGTCCCTGACGGGCGAAGCGCGCCATCTCCTCTTCCCAGTACTGCGCCTCGAACGGCACCGCGCCGTGGCGGCTCATCTGCTCGCGGCACATGGCGAAGATAACGTCCGGCGCACCGGTGATCAGCACCCGGGCATTGCCATCGATGTGCTGCAGGGTCGACATATATTTGTACTGCGAGTCAAAGGGGATCTTGGCCACCAGACGGGCCTCCACCGCCGGGAGCTGCGCTTTCGCCGCCAGCACTTTAAGCGCCCCTTCGGTCGGCCCGCCGGTGATCCCCCACAGACCGCGCTCATCCTGGGTAAGCTGGCTGTCGTTACACAGGTCGATGGTGCGCAGCCAGGTCTCCAGCACGGTGCCGGGCTGAACCTGCACGGGCTCATCGCTCCCCTCGAGGAAGATCCGCCCCTGCGGCTCGTAGCTGTCGCCTTCCACCCGATAGCAGCAGTCGGCGGTGATGATCGCTTTGACGGTCATTTCGTTCATCGTCAGGGTGCCGGTTTTATCCGAGCAGACCACGGTCATGGCGCCGAGGGTTTCCACGGTCGGCAGCTTACGAATAATCGCCCGCTTGCGCGCCATCGTCTGCACGCCGAGCGACAGAATAATCGAGATGATCGCCGGCAGTCCTTCCGGTACCGCGGCTACCGCCAGGCTAATCAGCGACAGCAGCAGCTCGCCCATCGGGATATCCCGCAGCGCGAGGCTGAAGATAAACAGCGCCACCATCATGGCGAGAATAATGGCGAAAATCGCTTTGCCGAGCTTATCCATCTGCACCAGCAGCGGGGTACGGTGCTTCTCAATACCCGCCATCATCTGGTTGATATGGCCGAGTTCGGTCTGCGCGCCGGTGGCGGTCACCACGCCGACGCCGCCGCCGGCGCTGACGGTGGTCCCGGAGAAGACCATGTTCACCCGGTCGCCCAGCGGCAGATCGCCCTCCAGCGCGTCGGTGATTTTATCCACCACCGTCGACTCGCCGGTGAGGATCGCCTCTTCCACCCGCAGGTTGTGGGTTTCAATCAGGCGCATATCCGCCGGCACGCGGTCGCCGGCGCGCAGGATAACGATATCCCCCGGAACCAGGTCGCGCGTCGGGATAGTCTCATGCTTGCCGTTACGCTGGACGCGGGCATCGCTGGAGAGCATGTTGCGGATCCCCTGCAGCGATTTTTCGGCGTTGCTCTCCTGGATATGGCCGATCAGGGCGTTAATCACCGTCACGCCGAGGATCACCAGGGTATCGACCCAGTGCCCCATGATGGCGGTCAGCGCCGCGGCGGCCAGCAGCACGTAAATCAGTACGTCGTTAAAGTGGGCGAGAAAGCGCAGCCAGCCCGGTTTGCCTTTCTTTTCCGGCAGCGCGTTCGGCCCACAGGTATTCAGGCGCTCGGCGGCGTCTGCGGAACTTAACCCAGCGGCCTGGCTTTTGGTCTGCGCCAGCACTGCGTCAACGGTCTGCTGCCAGACCTGCCGTGGCGCGGTGTCGCCCGAGGGCGTCGTAAACTTTGGGTTATTCATCTTGGTCAATTTACATTTTCCTTATAAATTCCGTGAGTCGGAAAGCCTGAAATCATTCCTGGCCAATGAAGTAAAAGAGGGCAAAAATGCCGATAAAAATGTGAACCAATACAAGTCTAAATTTTTCGCAAAATAAAAATTTTGTGATAAGTTAATTCCACAAACCAACTATTACAGAATATTAATAAACCAAAACTAAACGAGGTAAAATATGTTTGGAATCTACCGCGGGCGCCGACTGGCGCTGTACATCGCGCTAGCCATCATCATTGCTACGCTGGTGGGATATAGCACTTACAGTTTTGTAAAAGCGCTGGCATAATAATGACGTTAATTTACATCCGGCTGCAATTAACTTAATTACAAATTATTTCAGATTAATTAACATGAGAGCGAAAGGCAGGCGATAATATTTAAAATAGTCGTGTTATAGCGAGTAAAAAAACAAAGCATATTGCGTTAAGCATTATTTTACCGGACAATATGTTTTTTAACTGATGATTAACATGACATGAAACATCCACTGGAAACGCTGCTCTCCGCCGCCGGGATCTTACTGCTGGCCCTGCTCTCCTGTCTGCTGTTGCCCGCGCCTTCGCTGGGCCTGACGCTGGCGCAAAAGCTGGTTGAGACATTCCATATGATGGATCTCAACCAGCTCTATACGGTGCTGTTTTGTCTGTGGTTCTTAGCGCTGGGCGCCATTGAGTATCTGGTGCTGCGCTGGGTGTGGCGTCGCTGGTTTTCCCTCGAGCGTTAAACCAGGAGAGGCGCGCCTCAGTGGGCGCGACTGTGGTTCTCTTTGCGGTAGGCGCCCGGCGGCTGATTGAAGGTCCGGGTAAAGACGCGGGTAAAGGTCTGTTGCGAATCAAAGCCATACTTGAGGCAGATATCGTAGACCCGCTGATCGGTGTCGCGCAGATCGCGGGCGGCCAGCAGCAGCTTCCTTTCGCGAATATAGCGCCCCAGGCTCTCCCCTTTGTACTGTAAAAACAGCCGTTGCAGATGCCATTTCGAATACCCGGCATGGCGAGCGATATCATCAATACGCAGCGGTTGATGCAGGTTATCATCAATCCACTCGA
>OFCG01000164.1_pt1 | contig 39146 bp, 28 predicted proteins | sample 1520781 | NCBI WGS metagenome assembly OFCG01 (sample SAMEA2699038, study PRJEB24076) | metagenome | reverse complement strand
GTAAGCTGAGCGACTACCGCTTCCTTTTCGGGCCTCTTCATGGCGTTCCTTCCTAGATCGGCCATTGATCCTGCGAAGTCCCGCGCACCCTGCCAGGGCAATAAAAAAGCCCTGCGCACAGGCAGAGCAACATACAACCGTTTCCGGCGAGCCGTATTACGGGCACATATTTCTCAACCTGCGCTGGCTTGGCGAACCAAACTTCGTGAGTGCTTGCACACTCCAACCAACGGTCTGTGGTTTACAAGTCATATAGAATACGGCCGCGAGCGGACACCTTCAACCCGGGCGTGTCGCGACCGTCCGCCCAGCACGAGCGCCACTCCGGTAATGCCCGCCGACAGCATGGCTATGATGGCCACGACGGCATCGGAGCCGCGCAGGGCATCCCGTTTCCCGTTGCCATCGGACGAATCGCCGGCGTTCCCGGCGGTGGTACCCTGCGAGGTAAGGCCGAATTCCACGCCGGCTCTTTTCGTGGCGCCGTTCTCCGTCTCGTTTGCGATGACCCGTTCCCTTCCGGTGGAGCCGATGATCTGCGCCGACCGGTGCATGACGCCTGCGATCTGCTCGGCGAGGAACCGGTACCCGTCGTCGTTGAAGTGAACGCCGTCGGCGTCATACAGCTGCCGCCGGTTCGCGGTCGCCGCGTACAGGTCGATGGTGTTCCAACGCTCGTCACGGATCAGCGACTCCTGTACGGGATGTAACCTGTTCACGGAGTTGACGGAGACATATTTGGTACCGGGGGCGACCCGGTATGAGTGCGGTGAACTCGCGAAATACACGACCGGTCGGCTGGCGAGATCCCGGTACACCCTCACCAGCTCCTTCGCCCCGGTCCTGTACAGTGTCTCGTTCCAGTAGGCGTCCTTGGAATCGTTGGTGCCGAGCATGATGATGACGATATCGGGGGCGAACTCCTTGCTCTGCCGGAATTCGGCCGAATCCCAATATGACCAGCCCGTGCCCCGCAGCAGCGTGTCACCAGCGGCGCCGAAATTGCGCACGTCATAGCCACTGCCGAGGATGCGGCCGAGCCACGCCGGATATGCGGTGTCGCCTTTCTTGCCGCCACTGGATTTGGAGCCGTCCGTAAGGCTGTCGCCCACGCATGCGACCTTGATGGGCGCGGCTGCGTGCGCTTCTCCCTCGCACGGCACCATAACCGCCAATAAGGTCAACGTCAGCACGGCGAGCGCCGCGGCGAGTAGACGGAACGGCGAATTGCGATGAATCACACGGTTCCTCATGTCGCAGACCTCGCTATCCCTTCACGGCGCCAAGCATTATCAACGCCACGCTGCCAATACCATAAGTTTCTCACGGCAATCGTGGCCATAAGTGAGGATTTGCCAGCGAAGACCTATGCGGCTCGCGTCGGTCCGGAATGTTGACTAAACAGGCGGCATTCCATCGCGACACGCCCGGAGTGCTCAGCAAGATCGGCATGCCGAATTTCATGAAACGCCGCCATGGAGCCGATTCCCGCAAACGCACGCGACGATTGTGCTACGCACTCCGGGCGTGTCGTGGTCGGAGGCTGCAAATAATCGGCCCGCCGGACGAAAATTCTCCGTCCGACGGGCCGACCGCCCCATGTCGTCTCAGCGCTTGGCCAGTGCGAGCGCCGCACCGGCCATGAGCGTCAGGGCCGCGGCGGCGATCGGAACGATGCCGGCACCGGTGGCGCTCAGCCCGCCCTTCTTGCCGGTATCGGGCTTGGTCTCGTCGCCCTTGCCCGGCTTGCCGGGATCGGGCTTGCCGCCGTCGTCAGGCTTGCCGTCACCCGCGCCGGGCTTGCCACCATCACCCGGTCCGGGCTTGTCACCGTCATCCTTGGCCTTCAACCCGTCGATGGCCGCATCGATGGCGGCGGCGAGCGCGTCAACCTGCGCCTGTTGCAGGGAATCGTCGGCGTCTCCGGCCTTCGCGGCCTTCACTGCGGCATCCATCTTCGCCCACGAGTCAGCCGTGTAGTCGGCCGCATTCAGCGCCTCTGCCCGCTTGATTGCCGCCTTCAGTCCGCTGCGGTCGATGAGACCGTTCGCGTATTCGACCTCGCCGAGCTTGAACTTCGCCTGCTTGATATAGCAGCGGTCGGTGGTGACGCCGCCGGGCCAGTTCTGCGAGAATTCCTTGTCCCAGTGACCGTACGTGTCCATGATGAACGTACCGTCGTCGAGCACCGCTACGCCCGCGTAGCCGGTGTCGCCCGACTTCGCGTTGCTCGTCCAGTCCTCGGCCAGCAGGATGCGGTATTCGCCGTCCTCCTGGTTAATGAGCTGGTCGTAGGTACCGACCCAGGCCACCCAGTCGCCGGCGTTCCAGTCGTTGCCGCCGTCGAACCGGTTGTTGCCGTTGAGATCGTAGTTGATCTCGCGGAACGTGACCAGCAGACGGCCGGAAATCGGATCGTAGGCAATCTTGTGCCGTTCGCCCGCCAGCGAGCCGGGCAGATCCATCGGCTTGCTCCACGTCTCACCCTCATCATCGGAGTAGATCAGTGTCGCCGGGTTGTTGTGCGACTGGCTGCGCGCCAGACCGATGATCCGCTTGCCGTCGGGAGAACGGAACATGCCGATCTCGCACATCTGGTATGCGCTTTCGATGCTGCGCCATTGCGCAAGATACGGCTCCGATTCGCTCCACTGCTCGTCGCCGTTCTCGTCGAAGGTGAGGTACGTCCTGAAATTGACGTACGCGTAGTTGTGGTAGACGCCCATCCATTTCTGGATGTCGTTGCCGTCGGAGTCCTTGAGCTGCACGAGACTCGCCATGGCGACGATGGCGTCGTTGTTGGCGTTGTCGTACGTGCGGTTGGACTGCCAGTGCCGGTATTCGGTCCAGGTCTCACCGTTGTCGTCGGAATACGATGTGTTCCATCCGTACCTGTTGCCGGCGGAGTCGGTACCCCAGCCCGGGCAGGCGGTGATCATCATGATGCGTTCGGTGCCGTCGGCCAGGTTGAGCACGTACAGGGTCGGCGTCTCCTGCGAACCGGCCCACGACGCGGGGATGTCGGTCTTGCGCGTCCAGGTGGCGCCGTCGTCGTCGCTGATCTTCATGATCAACGGCCCCTTGCCGTGCCCTTGCGGGAACGAGGTGATCAGACGGCCGCTCTTCGTGCGGATCATGTCGGGCTGGCCGAAGTACTGGTTGGACGTGTCGAGTGACTTGTGCACGTCCGTGACCTTCGTCTGGTCGAGCTTGTACTGCGGCAGCGTGTTCTTGATGGTGAGTTCGCGGCTCACGTTGACGGTCACCATGTCGGTGAATCCACCTCCCCGGACGGTAATGACCGCCGTTCCGCGGGACACTCCGGTAACGGTGCCGGAGGCGTCGACCTTGGCGATGGTCGGGTCGCTCGACTCGAACGTGACTGTACCATCGCCGTCGCCGCCCTGCAGGTTGGCGACGATGGTGTACGTCCCGCCGATGTACATATCGGTCTCATGCTCGGCGAGGTTGAGACCGGGCAGCAGCATGCCGGCCGCGATCTCGGTGTCGGAGAGCACGCGCTTGTAGATCTTCACCTCGTCGATCAGGCCAGTGAAGCCGGGGCCGCCGATCACGTCGATCGGGGCGACGACATCGTGCATCTTCGTCCACGTGTTCGTCACGCCGATCTTCGTGCCGTTGACGTACATGGTCAGTCCGGCTGCCTTGTCCTGAGTCCACGCGATGTAATACCACGTGCCCGGCTGGAAGTCGTACCGGAAGGTGAGCACGTCGCCGCTGGCGGTGCCGACACGGAAGCCAGATTCGCGGTCGGCGTCCATCTTGAGGTCGGCCGAGTACTTGCCGTCCGCGCTCGTCATCACGGCCGAGCGGCCGGTGAGTTCGGCGTCGGAACGCACCCAGTAGCCGATCGTCCACGGATCCGTCTTCGCGATGTCGTTGCCGCCGGCCAGGGTCACGCCTTTGCCGTCCGTGACCTTGAGCGCCTTGCCGGACTTGCCGTCAACGTATTGCGCCGTGGCGTCGGCGGTGCCGTTGCGGGTGCCCCAGGAGTCGTTGGCGTTCGAGTCGTCGAACGAGTAGTAGTGCAGCCCCTGCGCCACGACCTGTGGCGTCACGGTGAGGGTGATGCTCGCCGATTTCGTCGGGTCGGCCTTGGACGTGGCGGTGATCGTGGTGGAGCCCACGCCGGCGGCGGTCACCACGCCCTTGGCGGATACCGTGGCGACGCCGGTCTTGGACGAGCGCCATGTCACGGACGCGTTCAGCAGGTTCGCCGGCTTGAGTGTCGCGGTCAGCTGCTTCGCCGTGCCCAGCATGATCTCCTGGTCGCCGCCGTCGATGGCAACGGATTCCACCGTGCTTGTGCCTTGCGCCTTGAGGGATATGTACTTGTCGGTGAGCGTGTCGAGGTCACCCTTGAATCCGCTCATCTCATTGGCAAGCTGCGTGACCTGCGCGGCGGTCAGATACGAGTGCGAGGTCGTCACCGTCGTTCTGATCTTCGCGTACATCGCGTCGGCATCGGCCTGCAGCGAGGGGATCTCGGTGACCATGAGCCTGATCTTGTTCACGTCGCGCACGCCCTCGGCGATGCGCTCCAGGCGCACGGACGACTTGGACACCTTGTCTCCGCTCTTCTCGCTCGGATAAATCAGGAACGGGTCGCCGGGCTCGAAGGCGTTGTGCGTGGCGTCGTTGAGCGGGTCGGCCACCCATGCGTCGTACGCCCAGCGCAGGAAGCCGCTGGTCTGCTCGCCCGCGTTGACCACCGACCAGTAGCTTTCGACCGGGGCGGACAGCGAGAAGTTGCCGGGCTCATGCTCGGTGCAGGAGTACAGCGTGGTGCGAAGGCCCTTTGCCTCACGCGCCTCGATCAGCCGGGTGAAGTCGGTGGGATGGGCCGCCGCCGCGGTGTCGCCGACGTTCAGGTCGGTGACGCGCAGCGCCAGGTCGAACTTGTTGACGAAGCCGTCCATCGCGCCGGCGGTCTTCAACGGCACGTCGTGGATATTCCGTATCGAGTCGATCAGGTCGAACGCGTCGGCGCTGAAGCCGCGCTCGTCGATGCCGATGTACGACTCGTCGAACCAGCCCTTGTCCATCAGATGCTCGATGAGCTTGCGCAGGAAGTCGGTCCACACGCTCCTCCAGCGCTCGGATCCGACCGTGTATTTCTCGGACTTCATCGTCCCGTTCTCCCAGTACGTGAAGTTGCCGTGCCAGGGCGCGATGCTGTATATCACGATCTTGTCGCCGATGCCGAGTCCCTTGTTGAACGTCACCCACTTGTCGAAGTCGGTGAAGTCGTAGGTGAACCCGCCCCCGCTCTTGGTCCACTTCACCATCGACGGGTAGTGGATGGCGTTGGCGCTGTAGGTCTGGCCGGACCATGCGTCCTCGTTGATGGTGGTTGTGATGGCGTGGCCGCCGATGGACTTGTACAGTTCCATGCTTGATCTGAGGATCTGCAGGTGCTCGTCCGAGAACGGGGTGACGCCGTAGTATTCCGCGGAGGAATACGGGTACTGCCACAGTTCCACGTCGAAGTTCTTCTCATACTCTGCCGGATCGGGCAGCGTAGCGGCCTTCACCTCGATGGTGTAGGTGAATGTGAGCGGCGTTTCCATCCCGTCTGCGGTGGCGGTCAGCGTGGTGGTGTAGGTGCCGGCCTTGGCGTCCTTCGGTATGGCGAACGATACCCAGATGTTCTGCACCTGATTGGCCTTCACCGTGATCGGGCCGCTTTGGTAGAGGATGTCGTTGCTTTCGGAGCGGTTGGTCTCGGTGGCGGCGGGCACCTCGCGGTTCGGGTCTCCGTAGCCGAGATAGCTGCCGTTGTATGCCTTGGTGGACTTGATGAACGTGGCCGTGACGTTGCTTTTGGCGATGACGTCGCCGCCCTGCGACGTCAGGTCGTTTGCGGTGACCGTCAGGTTCGAGACGGTGGTGCCGACCGCGGCGAGCGAGATCTCGCTGTTGACCTTGTCGTTCTTCCATGCTTTCAGCGCCCGGTTGTTCGTCGTGAGGGCCTTCACCTCGTCGAACCGCTTCTGCGTGTATTGCGTATCGGGGTCCACGATGCCGCCGGTCAGGTTCGGTGCCATCCTGGCGACGGTGACGTCGACGATCTTGCTGATGCCGGCCGCAGTCGAGGCCACGGTGATGGCGGTGGCTCCCGGCGCGACCGCGGTGACCGTGCCATCTGCGCCGACTGTGGCGACACTCGTGTCGCCGCTCGTGTAGGTCATGTCATCGATGGTCGCGTAATCGGGCGCCACCGTATACGAGATCCGCTTGCTGTCGCCAACGCCCAGCGTCATCGAGGTCGTGTCGAGTGTGACGCCGGTGACCACGTACGGCTGATGGGTCACGACGACCTTGGCGCAGTCGATCAGCGCGTTCGTGGAATTCGTGTCCCGCTCGCCTGTGGCCACCGCCTTGAACACGTGCTCACCTTCGTCAAGCCCGGTGAACGACGCGATTTTCGTCTCGTTGATGTTGGAGGCGTTGTACAGGCTGTACGTGCCTTTTTCCGCTCCGTCAATATAGTATTTCACCTTGCCCATGGGCCTGTTCTTGCCTGCATAGACGTCGATTGCGCTGCCGAAGAATCGGACCGTATACCAGATGTCCTCCGCCGGGAGGCTGTCGGATGGCGCCTTGGACCACGTATGCACGTCGTTGCCCGGATCCCAGGCGTTGTCGGCGAACGTGAAGTAGTTGCCGTCGCCGGCGATCTTGGTGTGCGAGATGGTGGTGGTCTGCACGGGCTCGACGGCCTGCGCCCGCATCCCCGCGAAATGGGGGCCCATGACCGTCGCCAGCATCATGGATACCGTGGCGATCACGGCGGCGGCAGGTCTCCATGGAGAGCCACGACCGCGCAACCACATAGATATTCTTCGGTTCATTTATGGACATCCTTTCTTTCACCTTTGAAAATCGGCCACCCTATTGTGTCCCAGCCTTTATCTTTGCCAGCTGTTTCTGATTGTCCAGTATGCCAATCGCGACCTTGCGCTCAGCATCCACTCAGTCTATGTGTTATGAAAGACAACGGCCTCGATCTTATCAGGACACAAGCTTGGCGAGATCGTTGCCGTATTCGCCGAGCCTCGGCAGGTCGACCTCGCGCCCGTTGAACGGCTCCTGCTGCCATGAGCTGTAGGAGCATGTCACCGTGACGTCCTTGCCGCGCCGGTACTGGCTGTCGAGCAGCTGGCCGCTGATGCAGATCTCGCAGGCCACGATCTGATCGTCGTCTGCGGACGGATCGCCGCTCACCGTCAACATCATCGTCGCGACGGGTGGTATAGGGCAGTCCGTTCTGTCCCTTACATCCATCGTATTGCCGAGAGAGCAAACACCCAAGACGGCACGATACGAATCCGGCCCCCGCTGGAAAACCAACGGGGGCCGGGATTCAAGGCAGGGCAGATGCCATTACAGCACTGCCAGCAGGATGAAGTTGAGGATGAAGAGCAGCGAGACAATCCAGATGATCGGGTGAACGCTCTTGGCTTCCTTCTTGCAGGTCTTGACGATGCAGTAGGTGATGAAGCCGGCGGCGATGCCGTAGCTGATCGAATACGCGAGCGCCATGAACACGGCGGCGAAGAACGCCGGAATCGCCTCGGAGATGTCGCTCCACTCGATCTCCTTGAGGCTGGAGGCCATCATGCAGCCGACGATGACCAGCACGCCGGCCGTCGCTGCGGACGGCACCGCGGAGATCACCGGGGACAGGAAGATCGACAGCGCAAAGCAGATGGACACGACCACGGAGGTCAGACCGGTGCGGCCGCCCGCCGCGATGCCCGCGGAAGACTCGACGTAGGTGGTGGTGTTCGAGGTGCCGCAGATCGCGCCGATGGAGGTGGCGATCGAGTCGGCGAACAGGGCGCGATCCAGCTTGGAGGAGAAGCCCTTGCCGTCCTCCATGTGCTTCATGTCGTCATCGGAGAAGATGCCGGTGCGGCGGCCGGTGCCGATGAACGTGCCGAGCGTGTCGAACGTGTCGGACATCGAGAACGCGAAGATCGTGACCAGCACGAGCGGCAGTTTGGATACGTCGGAGAACAGCGCCGGGAAGCCATCGGCGCTGAAGATCACGCCGAAGGTCTGCGGCAGCTGGGCGAACGTGTCGGAGATGGACACGGAGTTGGACATGCTGGTCAGGCCCATCGGGATGCCGATGATCGCGGTGATGACGATGGTCAGCAGCATACCGCCCTTGAGCTTGAGCACGGTGAACACGATGGCGAACAGCAGGCCGATCAGGAACAGCCACAGGGTCGGGGTGTTCAGCGTGGCCAGACCAGGCGTGGCGCCGGTGGCCAGGCCCTTGCCGGCGGCCTTGGTGTCCTTCGGGGTGAAGGTGACGAGGTTGACGTTGAGCATGCCGACGTAGGCGACGAATATGCCGATGCCGCCACCGATGGCGTTCTGCAGCATGGGCGGGATCGCCTCGATGATCATCTTGCGGATCTTGGTGACGGTGATGATGATGTTGATGAGGCCGCACAGGAACACCATGCACAGTGTCTCCTGCCACGTGAACTTCAGACCGAAGCACACCGTGTAGGTGAAGAACGCGTTGAGACCCATGCCGGCCGCCTGCGCGTACGGCACATTGGCGAACAGGCCCATGACGAGCGTGCCGATGATGGCCGCGATGATCGTTGCCAGGAACACGCCGCCCCACGGCATGCCGGTCTGGTGCAGGATCTGCGGATTGACGACGATGATGTAGCTCATCGCGAAGAACGTGGTGAGGCCGGCCACGATCTCCGTGGACACGGTCGTGCCGTTCTCCTTCAAATGGAAGAACTTCTCCATACTTTCTCTGCTTCCTTGAATGTGCGAGGCCATCCGGCCTCGGCGAGACAAACTGCTATTCGCCCGGTTTCCCGAACACGCCCACCATAACATCTTCATAAGTCATGGATGTTATGGTGTCGGACGGCCTGTGGATATATGTGGATAACCCGTTCTCCATCCACATATCCACAGAAATCCCGCCGTCGGTGGCGCGCGGGCCCCCGACCCGCTAGCGTTGCGCCCATGAACGATTACGAACCGATACCGGGCGAGCCGACAGCCACCATGTTCCAGTCATTGGAACAGATTAGGCGGCAGACTCTGCAACGCTGCACCGCCACGGTAGGGCAGTCCGACCGCCAGCTGCTCTTCGGCATGACCACCGCTCTGGAACTGCAAGGCGTGCCGGTGCCCTCCCACTGCAATCTCGACACGGCCGCGCTGCATGTCACGGTGCGGACGCGCTCCGGCAGGCCTCATATTCGACCGTTGAAATCCGTCCCGGTCATTGTCCACATCTGGAGCCATTGCACTCCGCAATCACTCATCCACATATCGAATGGCGTGCACGCATTGCACGTGTTTCATGTGTGGGCGCAGCTGTCCCCATATCTTTCGACAGAGGATCTTGTTGTGCTCGGAGATTCCATTCTCGCGATGCTGGTGCGCAATGGCGCGCCGGACGCGGACAAATTGTATCTGGAGTTGCAGCGTTTCATAAAAGAGATGCCGCCGTTCCGAGGAAAAAGCATTTGCAGGCAAGCCATGACACTGGTACGCCCCAATGTATGGTCTCCCGCCGAAAGCTCGCTACGGCTGGGCGTTCAACGCCACGGAATACCGGATGGACGATGCAATGTCGTGGTTCCTGGAATCACCTTTCGTTCAGGAGCAGCCATTTCGCTGGACATCGCATGGGTCGAGTTCAAGGTCGGAGTGGAATATGACGGCGATCATCATCGAACGGATAAGGTCCAGTGGCGCCGAGACAACGAAAAAAGGGAACGGTTGCGGGCCCACGGCTGGATATTAATCATCGTGACCGCTCAAAATCTGATTGACGAGATGTCGATTGCGGAACTGGCCCTGCGTATAGCAAGACGGCTCGCCGAGCGCGGAGCGACGATAGAATTCGAGGTCATCGCAATCAGCCTTGAGGAACTGGCGAGGAAGCACGGGTATCGGTATGACCGAAGACGATAGGCGTCGAATCATGCTATGACCGGGAACAACGCGAACGTTCTCGGGTGGAGCGGAGCGTGACAGTCAAGAATGTCGTTGTACAACATCTGCAAAATCGTACAACGCGGCTGTTGTACAGCGCCTACCTTGTACAACGCGGCTGTTGTACAAGGTAGCTACTACCCAAAAACGCGGAATAGAGCCATTCTGGTTTATTGATTCGGATACGACCGCAGGACAACGCCCGCAAAACAACAAAATGCGGCAGTTGTCCAGCATCGCCGTCGCTTCTTCTATTCCGGAGCTCCCCCTCACAAACGCGAAGACCCCGCGCGGAGGCGGGGTCTTGTGGCGATGGACGCGCGGGCGGACGCAGCGCATGCGATCCGCCAGCGCGCCGCCGATCAGCCGAAACGACCGGAGATGTAGCGCTCGGCTTCGGCGTTCTGGGGGTTGTTGAACATCGTGGTGGTGTCCGCGAAGTACTCCAGGTGGCCGGGCTCGCCGACGGCCTTCAGGTTGAAGAAGGCGGTGTAATCGGCGATACGGGCGGCCTGCTGCATGTTGTGGGTCACGATCACGATCGTGTAGTCGCCCTTGAGCTCGTTGATCAGGTCCTCGACGGCCAACGTCGAGATCGGGTCGAGCGCGGAGCACGGCTCGTCCATCAGCAGCACCTGCGGGTGCACGGCCACGGCGCGGGCGATGCACAGACGCTGCTGCTGACCGCCGGACAGGCCGATGCCCGGGTTGTCGAGACGGTCCTTGACCTCTTCCCACAGGTTGGCGCCCTTGAGCGCCCACTCGACCAGGTCGTCGGCGTCGGACTTGGAGATGCGGCGGTTGTTCAGGCGCACGCCGGCGAGCACGTTCTCACGAATCGTCATCGTGGGGAACGGGTTCGGGCGCTGGAACACCATGCCGACATCGCGGCGCACGGCGACGGGGTCCACGTCCTTGGCATACAGGTTCTTGCCTTCGAGCTCGACCTCACCCTTGACGTGGGCGCCGGGGATGATCTCGTGCATGCGGTCGAGGGTGCGCAGCACCGTGGACTTGCCGCAGCCGGACGGTCCGATGAACGCGGTGACCTTGTTGGGTTCGATGTTGATGTTGACATCCTCCACGGCCAGGAAGTCGCCGTAGTAGATGTTCAGATGTTTGACGTCAATGCGTTGTCCCATATGAATTCCTTTATTGATGTATATACAGTGTACGGCGGCTTACCGTTCGGACTTCACGGCGAAGACGCGAGCCACGACACGACCGATGAGGTTGAGGATCAGCACGATGATGATCAGCACCAGGGCGGCGGCCCAGGAGCGTTCCATCGGGATCGTGGTGACGCAGGAGGAGCCGGCGTTGGGCGGGCAGTTGGCACGCAGCTTGCTGTATTCCTGGTAGACGAACACGGGAAGCGTGGTCATCTCGCCGTTGAACAGGTTCACGTTGGTGAACGTCGCGTAGCCTGCGGTCATCAGCAGCGGCGCGGTCTCGCCGATCACTCGCGCGATGGCCAGGATGACGCCGGAGACGATGCCGGGCAGGGCGGTGCGCAGCACGATCTTGCAGATGGTGCGCTGCTTGGAAACGCCCAGCGCGTACGAGGCCTCACGCAGGTCGCCGGGCACGACCTTCAGCATCTCCTCACTGGTCTTGACGACGGTCGGGATCATCAGCAGCGAAAGCGCGACGGAGCCTTCGAAGCCGCTGATGGTGCCGGGGCCGCCGATGAGCGAGAACATCGAGTAGGCGAACAGACCGGCGACGATGGACGGGATGCCGCTCATCACGTCGACCAGCAGGCCGATGGACTTGGCGAGCTTGTTGCCGCGGGCCGCGTACTCGATCAGGTAGACCGCGCACATCAGGCCGACCGGCACGGAGATGACCATGGCGCCCAGGGTGATCTCCAACGTGCCGATGATGGCGTGCAGCACGCCGCCGTATCCGCCGGAGGGCGTCTGGCTGCCGCCGACGACGCCGGACATGTTGTACGAAAGGAAGTTGAGGTTCAGTCGCTTGATGCCGTTGGCGACGGTCGTCCACAGCACGGAGATCAGCGGGATGCACGCGATGATGAAGGCGAGGCAGATCAGGCTCTTCATGAAGACGTCCTTGCGCTTGCGGGACGCGGCGAAGGAACGGCTGGTCTTGAACCGGTCGAAGTCGATGTCGGGCAGTTGCTTGTCGTTGCGTGCGGCGGGCGTCTTCTTCACGGCGTTCGCGTCGACGCTGATGGTGCTCTTTACAGTTGCTTCACTCATCATGCGCTCGCTTTCTCGGTGATCTTACGGGCGACGAAGTTCACGAGGAACGTGATAACGAACAGCACGAGGCCGGTGCCGATCAGCACGGGCACGCCGATGTTCGGGTCGGCTTCCGGGTATTGCGCCGCGATGTTCGCCGCGATGGTCTGGTTCTGGGATGCCCGCAGCAGCTTGATCGAGTACGTCAGGCCGGGGGAAAGAATCATGAGGACGGCCATGGCCTCGCCGAGTGCGCGGCCCAGGCCGAGCATGGATGCGGAGACGATGCCGGACTTGCCGAACGGCAGCACGGCCAGCTTGATCATCTCCCACTTGGTGGCGCCCAGGCCGATGGCCGCCTCCTCCTGCAGACGCGGGGTCTGCATGAAGATGTCGCGCGACACCGAGGTGATGATCGGCAGGATCATGACGGCCAGCACGACGGCGACCGTGGCGACGGTTCGCGAGGGGCTGTCGGCGACCGACGGGTCATTGAGCGATCCATCGAAGATGTAGGTCCACCTCAGGTACTTCGCGAACCAGTTCCACACCGGCTGGATGGCCGGCACCAGAATCAGGCCGCCCCACAGGCCGTAGATGACGGACGGGATGGCGGCGAGCAGGTCGACCACGTAGCTCAGCGCGGTCGCCAGCTTCTTGGGTGCGTAATGCGAGATGAACAGGGCGATGCCGATCGAGATGAAAAACGCGATGATCAGCGACAGCGCGGAGACAAGCACCGTGCCGAACACCAGCGGGCCCACGTACTGCCAGAAGTTGTGCGCGCGGTTGCCGGTGAATGATTCGATGGTGGCGGTGTTCGCGGCCTGATCGCCTCCGATCAGCGGCCACGCCTGAAACAGCAGGAACAGGAACACCGCCGCAAGCGCGACGAGAATGAGAATGCCGGCAGCATAGGCGATCGTCTTGAACACGACATCGCCGGTCTTGCCTGTACTGGCCGGACTGTCTGCCGCTTTGTCTTGCGAACTCACAGGTTCTCCTTCGTATGCATTTTCAATGGTGGCTTCACGGCCGTGTACAACCGACAGAAGCCGCAGACACCTTTCATTGTGTCAGGTGTTCTGCGGCATCCGCCATACGGCGTGTCAGCTCACGCTGATCACTTGGTCTTGATAGCCTCGATGGACTTGGTGACCTTCTCGACGATGTTGCTCGGCAGCGGGGCGGAGCCGGCAGCGGAGGAGGCGGTCTTCTGGCCTTCGTCGCTGGTCACGTAGGTGAGCCAGCTCTTGACGAACTTGGCGGTGTTGGCGTCCTTGTAGGCGGGGCAGGCGATGTCGTAGGAGACCAGCACGATCGGGTAGGCGCCCTTGGCTTTGGTGGCGTGGTTGATCTTCACGACCACGCGGTTGTCGCCCTTGACGGACGTGTCGATCTCGGAATCCTCGATGACCTTGGAACCGGCGTCAGCGGAGATCTCGTTGTAGTTCTCGCCGACCTTGATGGCCGCGGTGCCCAGGTCGCCGACCTGGGAGAAGTCGGCGTAGCCGATGGTGCCATCGGCCTGCTTGACGGCGGTGACGACGCCCGAGGTGCCCTTGGCGCTCTGCTGGCCGGGGATGTCAGGCCAGTTCTCGGAGAGCTCATGGGTCCAGGAGTCGGGGGCCTGGTCCTTGAAGTAGCTCACGAAGTTCTGCGTGGTGCCGGACTTGTCGGAGCGGTGCACGACGGTGATCTGGGTGTCGGGCAAGGTCAGGTCCTTGTTCTGGTTGGCGATGGCCGGATCGTTCCACTTGACGATCTTGCCGTCGAAGATCTTGGCGGCGGTGTCGGCATCGAGGTTGATGTGCTTGCCGGCGTCGGAAACGCCCTTCAAGTTGAAGATGATGGCGATCGGGGAGATGTAGACCGGCACGTCGAACGCGGTGGTGCCGTTGGCGCACGCCTTGTCGGAGGACTGGGTGACCTCGTCATCGGAGAGGGCCTTGTCGGAGCCGGCCCACGCGGTGGCGCCGCTCAGGAAGGTGGTGACGCCCGCGCCGGAACCGGTCGGGTTGTAGGTGACGTTCGCGCCGGAGTTCGCCGCCATGTAGGCGGAGATCCAGGCTTCCTCGGCCGCCTGCTGGGAGGTGGCACCAGCGCCGGAGAAGCTGCCGGTAATCTTCTCGGTCGAGGTGGAACCGGAGTTGTTGCCGGCGGACGAAGTGTTGTCGCCACAGGCGGCGAGCGACGCCAGCATCACGATGCCGGAAACCGCCGCGATGGAACGAACGAAGAGATTCTTACGCATTGTTTCTTTCCTCTTATCAACTGTCATAGCGGCTCGTGTCATACGATTCAGAGCCGATTCCTTTTCATGACAGTTACTAGCCTATGAGCTGTTCGAGGGGCCGGAAGACAAAATCGGTAAACAGAAGATGAATAGTTGCCGACCTTGCCACGTAGTTGGAATGCGCGGTTTGCGGGATATGGTTCGGCCCGCCTGCACCGGGTGGTTCAGGCGGGCCGAGGGTGCTTTATACCGGGTGCGGGCCGGTCACTGCTGCGGGCTGTCGATCTTGTAGCCGAGGCCGCGCACGGTGGTCAGGTACCGGGGATGGGCCGGATCCTCCTCGATCTTGGAGCGCACGCGCTTGACGTGCACGTCGAGGGTCTTCGTGTCGCCGACGTAATCGGAGCCCCAGATGCGGTCGATGAGCTGGTGTCGGGTCATCACGCGCCCCTTGTTCTGCATGAGGTATTCGAGCAGTTCGAATTCCTTGAGCGGGAAGAACACGCTTTCGCCGCGCACGGTGACCTGATGCTGGCCGACCTGCATGGAGATGTCGCCGCACACCAGCGGGATGTCGTCGTCGACCACACCGCTGGCCTCGACCGCGCCCTGATTGCGCCGCAGGACCGCGCGGATGCGCGCGAGCAGCTCGCGGAACGAGTAGGGCTTGGTCACGTAATCGTCCGCGCCGATCTCCAGACCGACGACTTTGTCGATCTCGGCGCTTTTGGCGGTGAGCATGATGATCGGCACGCGGCTCTGCTCGCGGATGCGCCGGCACAGTGCCGTGCCGTCGATGCCCGGCAGCATCAGGTCGAGCAGCACCAGGTCGATGCCGCCCTTGGTGAACAGCTCCAGGCCCTCCTCACCGCTGGCTGCGGCGGAGACGTCGTAGCCCTCGCGCGTCAGCTGGTACACCAAGGGCTCACGATATGATTCCTCGTCTTCCACGATGAGAATGCGTGTCATGTTTACCTTTCACACATACTGTGTTCAATGTCCGTACCGTCACCATCGTAGCGTGTTCCGGCACCGCCCGCATTCGGCTCCGAAGACTACGTTGCTTTTCCGCGGGTTTCACGATGGGTGGCCGACGTGCCGGGGAGACCGTGGCGGCGGGTCTACTCCTGCGTCGCGGCGTCGCCGGCCCCCGGCGCACCGACGGTCTCGCCGGGCGCTTCGCCGTCATCCGCCCGCTCGCCGCCATCGTCATCCGGTTCGGGGGCGACCGGCAGCTCGATGGTGAACGTGGAGCCTTCGCCCTCGCGCGACCATACGGAGATCGTGCCGCCGCACTCCTGCACGCAATGCTTGGTGATGGCCAGGCCAAGCCCCGAGCCGCCCGTGGCCCGCGACCGCGCCGGATCGACCCGGTAGAACCGTTCGAATACGCGGTCCAGCGACGCCGAGGGGATGCCGATGCCCTGGTCGATCACGCGAATCGTCATGGAGCTCGGGTCCTTGCACAGCGAGACGCTCACGCTGACCGTCGTGTATTCGGGCGAGTAGCGGATGGCGTTTTCGACGAGGTTCTTCACGGCCATGGTGAGGGTCTCCCGATCGACCATGATGGCGATGTCGCGCTGCGCCTCGTCGTCCGCGGCGGCGTCAGCGTCGACCGGCGCCTGCTCGCCGCGCAGCGACAGCCGTATGGCGATGTGCTTCGCACCGGCCTGCACCAGGTTCTCGCCGACGGCCGCGCGCACCACCGACATGGCGGATATGCGCTGCGCCTTGAGCATCGCCGGCGCGTCCTGCGCGCGCTGCAGTTCGATCAGGTGGGTCACCAGTTCGGTCAGCCGCGCGGATTCCTTGGTGATGCGGCCGGCGAAATACCGCACGGCGCCAGGGTCATCCGCCGCGTCGGAGACGGTTTCGGCGAGCAGCGAGATCGCGCCTGCGGGGGTCTTCAGCTCGTGGGAGACGTTGGTGACGAAGTCGCGGCGCATCCGCTCGAACCGACGCTGCTCGGTCACGTCGTTGATGAACACCGCGTACAGCCCGTCGCAGATATGGCCGACGCGTACGCGCAGGTAGCTGTCGGAGGGAGCGGAGCTGCCGGCGGTGACACCTCGTCCGGAAATCGCGCTCGACATGCGAGTCAGGTCGAGCGAGACGCGCATCTCGCGTTCCCGCACGCCCCCGTTCTCCGCCACGACGTGCAGGATGTCGAGGATCTCGTCCTTGACGATCCAGCCGTTCTCGATGACATCGACGTTCACCTGGCTTTTGCTGGAGCACCGCACGGAACCGTTGCCGTCGCAGACGATCACCTCGGACGGCATGACGTCGATGAGCCCCTGTTCCGCCTCGCGCACCGGCACGTCGGTGCCGAACAGCGAACCGGAATCGCTCCCCTGTCCCGCCAGCGTGTCGCGTTCGCCGGACTCGCGCCCCAGCGCGTACGACCTTGATACGGCAATCACCAACACGATAATCGTCACCAGCACCGCCAACGCCACATGCACCCATGTCATCGGACCCGCCCCGCCTTTCCTCGGCCCTGCACCGCTCTCATCCACCCGCACCGATGATGCGGATGCGGATGGTTTCAGCGTAACGGCTCCGCACGTCCCGCCGCCAGCGCGACTACGTAAGTTTGCCAGTTGTTCAACTTGCCGTGTCCTTCCGCGGCGCAGCCCGTCGAAGCGAGCCGCGCCCGGCGTCACATGCGCCGCAGGATGTCGAGCACGATGCGGGCCGCGGTATCCGCGTATTCGGAGATGTCGAAGCCCTTGAACTCCTCGTAGTCGGTGTCGGCGTTGTCGCTCAGCGCGCGGATCACCAACGCGGGTACTTCGTTTCGGGCGGCGACGTGCGCCACGGATGCGCCTTCCATCTCGACGGCGTCGGCGCCGGTGTCGTGGATGACCTTGGCGATCTGCGCCGGCGTATCGACGAAGTAGTTGCCGGACGCGATGATGCCGATGATGTGCGTGACGCCCATGGCCGAGAGCGCCTGGTCGGCGAGGGACAGCAGACGGTCGTCGGAGTGGAATTCCTCGACGGGCTGCTGCTCGGTGCCGGGCTTCCATTGGCCGACGAGTCGCATGTCGGTGTCGAGGTAGCGCAGTGTGCCGCCGAGCACCACGTCGTTGATGTGCAGGTTCCGGTTGAGGTTGCCGGCGATGCCGGAGAAGATCACCGCGTCGGGATGGTATGTGTCGATCAGGTGCTGGGTGGTGGCGGCGGCGTTGACCAGTCCCATGCCGCCGACGGTCGCGACGGCGGTGACGGTGCCTCCTTCGTTGGTTCCCAGCGTGCCGCGCGTCACGTCGAGGCCGGCTTGGCGGTCGTGGGTGACGTCGTTCAGTGATGCGGCGATGAGTGCGACTTCGTCGTCCAATGCGCCAATGATGGCGATGGTGGTCATGGGAATCCTTTCCGTGTGGTTGTTCGTGAAGAGTGATGGACGCCGTTTCAGCGCCAGCGCCGGGCGGACACCGCGTCGGCGAGCTCGTGCAACAGCCGTTCCGTCTCGTCCCAGCCGATGCAGCGGTCGGTGATCGACTTGCCGTAGACCAGTTGGTCGAGTGGGGCCGCCGGCTGGTTGCCGCTTTCGATGAAGCTTTCCATCATGATGCCGGTGATGCCTTCCTCGCCATCGGCTATGCGCCGGGCGATGTCTCGCACGACCTCTGCCTGCCGGTGCTCGTCCTTGCCGGAGTTGCCGTGCGAGCAGTCGATGATGAGCCCGTGGGTGGCGGCAGATTCCGCCGGCATCATCGCGCGCACGTCGTCCATCGCACGGCGCACGGATGCGGTGTCGTAGTTCGGCCCGTGGATCGAGCCGCGCAGCACCACGTGGCAATCCGGGTTGCCGAGCGTCTCCACCGCGCAGGCCCGGCCCATGTGGTCGATGCCGAAGAACGTGTGCTGCTGCGCGGAGGCGTAGCAGCCGTTGACGGCGGCCTTGACGGACCCGTCGGTCGCGTTCTTGAATCCGATCGGCATCGACATGCCGCTGGCGAGCTGGCGGTGGACCTGCGATTCGGTGTTGCGGGCGCCGATCGCGCCCCAGCTGACCGCGTCGGAGATGAACTGGGGGCTGGTGGGCTCCAGGAATTCCGTGGCGGCGGCGAGTCCTTCGCCCAGCACGCCGATCAGCGTCTTGCGCGCGAGCAGCAGGCCCTTGCGGATGTTGTGGCTGCCGTCGATGTCGGGGTCGTTGATCAGTCCCTTCCAGCCGACCGTCGTTCGCGGCTTCTCGAAGTACACGCGCATCACGATGAGCAGTTCGCCTTCGGTCTCCTTCATCACCTTCGACAGCCGGTGCGCGTAGTCGAGCGCGGCGTTCGGGTCGTGCACCGAGCAGGGGCCGACGATGACGAGCAGACGGTCGTCCTGCCCATACAGGCAGGCGCGTATCTCGTCGCGCGAGTAGGCGACGATCTCCTGCGCGGCGGAGTCAAGGGGCAGTTCCGCCAACACCTGGGCCGGGGTGGGCAGCGGTTCGAGCTCCAGCACCCGGCGGTTGATGATACGGCTGACGCCCACCTGATCTTCCCAGCGCGGCACGCCCGTGGCGAGCAGCGGGTTCTTGCCCTCGTCCATGGCCTGCCGGATGGCCCGCAGCTCCTCCGGCGTGTTCAGCGGCTTCGGGCCGGCGTGACGCGGCGTGCCCTGCGGCGTACGCTCTCCCATGTTCTGCTGCTGCATGACGTGATGTCTCCTTGCCTTGTTCTCTCCCCCAAGGATAAGGCACGGCCCTGTACTTGGCCATACACGGGCCGCGCCAGCCCGTATCCGCCGCGCATGACGAACGTCCCCATGCCCCGCGTCGAACGGGCACGGGGACGTTACGATGTTCTGGAGCGCTGCCGTCTCGCCGGCCGCGGCGTCCTTGTAGCCGCCGGCCGCGATCGCGACCACCGGCAACACCGCCAGGATCGTCCTCCAGGGAGTTTTGCGCCCTGGGCGTCGCGCCGATTCCGCCATCACGCGCCCTCCTTCACCGACGCGAACAACGTCACGCCTTTCACCCACAGTTGCCGTGCATTCATCATGATGAGCCATGCCCTTTCAGTCTTCTCTGACTTGCGCCACGCTGCGGTCGCGCACTAACACCCCCTGCCCGCGCTGGCACCTATGCCGACACGCGCCGGTATCCGCGGTGTTTCTCGAAGGAGAGGAACCACCGCTTGAACTCTTAGGCGAGCCTAACATGAAACGGGAAAAAAACGGGGGCACTTGATTTATACAAGAGTTGTTGTACAATATTTCTTGTTAATTGGATATCGCTTCATAACATGAGCGCAGCATCACACGCGACAGGTGTCATGAGGCATGGAAGGAACGGACATGGCACAGGCTTCCGACACGGCGCAACCGCAGACGCCGCCCCGCCGCGACAACACCGCGACAGTCACCGGCACGAACCGCCTGAAGGCGCTGTCGCACCCCACACGACTGCGCATACTGACCGTGATGAGCGACACCAAACCCGTCACGGTCGGCCAGATCGCCGAACAGCTCGGCGAATCGGCCGGAACGGTCAGCTATCACCTGAAACAGCTCGAAAAGGCCGGATTCGTCACGCAAACGCCATCACCCGACGGAGACAACCGCAGAAGCTGCTGGCTGGCCGCCCAAAGCAGACTGGAAATCAACGCGGACGCGGCCGTCGATTCGGCAATGGCGACGACAATGGATCAGGTCAGCTCCACGTTTCGGCAAGAGGCATGGCAGCGATACAGGTCGGCCTCTGACAACCTGCCCAAACAGTGGACGGACCCAACGGTGACGAGCAGCAGCGTGCTGCGGCTGACAAGCGAGGAATACGCGCGCATGTCACAGGAGTTGCGCGAGCTCTTCAACACATGGACATCACGCGACCTCGCACACGAGGAAGGGGACGGCTCGCAACCCGTCATGCTCAACATCGACGCCTTCAGATGGCTGCCATAACGGCGGCCTGACATACCCTCTCACCCCACGCCCTGCGCCCACAATGCAATGGGCGAGCGCAAGCATACGCAATTTCACCCCTCGACGCACAACACCCCTCAACTTATTCAAAGGAAACATCATGCCCGAATCATCGCAGGCGCAAACCGCGCCACACCGCGAACGCACTTCCCCGCAACGCAATGAATCGCTGTGGGGCAACCCCACATATCGTCAATGGTTCACTGCAGACACCGCCTCGACGATCGGAGCCGCGATGAGAGGCTTCGCGATCTCGCTGATCGCCTTCTCGCTCACCCAATCGGTGGTGCTCGCCGGATGGCTCGCCACGTTCAGCCAAATTGCCACGCATGTCAGCGACGTGTTCGGCGGCACGGTCGTGGACCGGCACAACCGCAAAGGGCTCATCATCGCCAACGCCGTGTTCGGCACGCTGCTGTGGGGAACGGTGTTCGTGCTGATCGCCCTGCATGCGATCGCATTCCCGATATTCGCCATCGTGACGGTCGCGGCGTCAGCGGTCAACGGACTACTCGCCAACGCGACCAACGCGATGCTGCGCACGATCATCCCGACCCGCGAATATCCGAAGGCGCAAAGCCTCAATCAGGGGCGCGATTCCGTGGTCAGCATCGCGGGATCCCCGCTCGGCGGCGTGCTGTACGCGGTCGCGCCGTGGCTGCCGTTCGCGGTCGCCTCGCTGATGTACGCGATCAGCGGTGTCAGTGCCGCCCAGCTGCGCGTCGACGAACATGTCCGCGACATGGTGACGACAGATCGCAAGAGCAAGCGCCCCGACACCGCGTCGCAAGCGGGCTGCACGTCCGATGCCGCCGTCGCGCCCGACGCCGATGCGACAGCAGAGTCGGCGCACACCTCGTTCTTCGAGGATTTCATCGAAGGATGGCGCTGGACGCTGCGCAGGCACACGCTGCTGGCGATCTGCGTAATCGCCGCGCTGGTGAATTTCGGGCTCAACGGCGTGTTCGCCGCGGTGAACCTGCAACTGGTGAGCACCCACGTGGACTCCGTGCGACTCGGTTTCGTCAACACCGTCATGGGAGTCGGCATGCTGATCGGCGCGGTGATCGCCGCACGGGTATGCGAGCGAGTGCACATGGGCACCGGTCTGGTCGTCCTGTCGGTGACGTCGCTGCTGACATTGCTGCCGATGCTGTTCAGCAGCGATTACCTGGTGATACTGGCGTCATCGCTGATCGTCGGGCTGCCCATCCCCACCATCAACTCGCTGCTGATGGGATTCGTGTTCGCCAAAGTGCCGAGCGAGATGCAGGGACGTGTCGGGTCGGCGAGCGACATGCTGTCGATGATACCCACGCTGTTCTGCTCAGCGATCGCCGGCTCCCTGCTGCCACGCATCGGGTTCGGTGCCACGATTGGTCTATTCCTGGCCGTGCTTGCGGTCAATGTGGTCATCGCGCTGCTGATGCCGTCGATCCGCTCGCTCCCCGCCGCCGACCACTGGGACGACGCGTCGCTGTGACGATGTATCACTGAAGCAGCGCCAATGCAAAAAAAACGGTTCGGCGCGGCCTCTCGAACAGACAAGGCCACGCCGAACCTACGTATATGCTAACAGCCATGTATTGTGGCATACCCACCTAGCGGCCTAGGCCGGGCACTGGATCAGAACGCGCGACGCGCGTCGATGGCGTCGGCGAGCGTGTGCAGCAGCTCCTCGGTACGCTCCCACGGCACGCAGGAGTCGGTGACCGACTGGCCATACACCAGCTGGTCGAGCGGTGCCGGTTTCTGATGCCCGCCCTTGAGGAAGCTCTCCATCATGACGCCGAGGATGCCCGGCTCTCCATCGGCGATACGCGAGGCGATGTTCTCAATGACCTCGGCCTCGACGTTCTCGTCCTTGCCACAATTGCCGTGCGCCGCATCGATGACCAGACCGCGTTCGCTCGGACCGCTCGCCTTCGACGCGCGCAGCGCCTCAAGCGCGGCCGCCACGGAAGCCGCATCGTAGTTCGGGCCGGTGTTCGACCCGCGCAGGATCAGATGGCAGTCCGGGTTGCCCTTCGTCTCGGCGGAGATCACGCGGCCATCCAGGTTGATCGACAGGAAATGGTGCTCGAACCCGGCCGCGAAACACGAGTCGGCGGCCGGCTTGATCGAACCGTCGGTCGCGTTCTTGAAGCCGATCGGCATCGACATGCCGCTCGCCAACTCACGATGCACCTGCGACTCCGTGTTGCGCGCGCCGATCGCCCCCCAGCTGATCAGATCGCAGATGTACTGCGGTGTAATCGGATCCAGCCATTCGGTCGCCGTCGGCAGCCCCAGGCCAAGCACGTCGGTCAGCACCTTGCGCGCCAGCCACATGCCCTTGCGGATATCGAAGCGGCCATCCAGATCCGGATCGTTGATCAGACCCTTCCAGCCGATCGTCGTGCGCGGCTTCTCGAAATACACGCGCATCACGATCATCAGTCGGTCCTCAAGCTCGCCCTTGAGCGCCGCAAGACGCTGCGCGTACTCGTGCGCCGCTTTCGGATCGTGAATCGAGCACGGGCCGACGATGACCAGCAGACGATCATCGCGACCGTGCAGGATGTCGCGGATCTCCTGACGTGATTGCAGCACCAGGTCGCTCATATCATCGGTGAGCGGCAGTTCCCTGAGAAAATACCGCGGTGCCGGAATCGGGTCGAGCTGGCGAATGTTCACGTCCACCGTTTCAGGGAACACGGCATTCCCGCCCAAATGCCGCTCGTCCTCGGAACTGTCCGGACCACGAAGCCCTGCCATCGCTCTGCTCTCCTTCCGCACCGCAGGCCGGCGTCTTTCGACCCGCGCCCTCACGTCGCATACCAATACCGAACACACAATAGTAGATGCCGTCGGAATACGGAAAACAACGGCTGCAATGCGGGCACGGCGGAGCTGCGAAGCCGTCACCCGGCGAAAGTCCCATTCCGGCGGCTGCGGATGGGACTTTCGCGGGATGGAGATGGGGCGCTATTCGCAGGCGACGCCGTCGCCGTCGCGATCGAGTTTGGCCGAGTAGCCGGGCTGCCCTTTGTATAGCGGAGCTTTGCCGGCTGCACGCACCGCGGCGCAGTTCTTGTAGTAGACATCGGAACTGTCGCCGTCAGGCGGAGCGGCCGGCTCCACCACCGTGCTCGACTCGGACTGTTCGCCCGATGAACCGTCCTGCGATGAGCTGCCTTGCGACACGTCCTCCTGCGGCGCCACTGATTCCGCGCCGTCGCCGGTCGGAACGGTCTGGGCCGGGCAGGACGACAGCACGCGCGACATCGCATCATGCTCGGCCTGCGTCACCCACAGCGAGTACTTCGCCTTCACGCCGATCTGCCGAGCCACGTATGAGCAGCGGAACGATTTGTTGGCGGGCAGCCAGGTCGCCGCGTCGCCGTCGGACTTGCGCTGGTTCGACGGGCCGTCCACCGCGAGTAGGTTGTACGGGTCATTCGCCAGCTGCTTGCGCCGGTCGGCGATCAGCTGCTGCGCGCCCTTCTGCCATGCGTCCGACAGCGCCACCACATGATCGATCTGCACGGCCGCCGAGGTGCTTTGCCCGCGCACGAAATCAATCACCGCGGCGGTGTACGGGTCGACGAGCCGACCGCTGGTCACCACGCAATTGTGCGTACCGGCCTTGTAAGTCTTGTTGGTGAGGTCACGGTTGAGGATGTCGTTGCGCGTGTCGCACCCGTTGTGGTCGACGTCGGCCCATGCCGCGCCGAACTGGTCGCGCGAATAACCGGTTTTCGGTGCACGTCCCTTGACCGGCAACGTCTCCAGCACGCTCGTGGCGAGCTGTCCGCCGGACGTGGAAGCCGAGCTTGACGGTTCGGACGACTCAGCCGATTCGGATTGTCCGGACGACTGACGCTCAGCCGACCCCGCATCGGAGCCGGGAGTTCCGCATGCGCCGACGGTCAACACGAACGCGATCGGGATAAGACACGTCAGTATTCGATTGAATGTATTGAATGATGTGCGGCTTCCGGCCGACGCTTTCTTCATCATGCAGCTTTCTCTGGGCTTATTCCGCTATGCCGCAACCGATGCGCGGTCCTCTGGCTAGAAACATCATTGTCATCCAACAATAGCGGAAGACCGCCGTCAATGACGATTCCCCACATCGAACGGCACATTCCTTTCGTAAAATGTCCATCCGACACGGGGAATCGACGAAATCGGTCATTCAGTCTCGTGCTCGACGCACGGGCCGATACCTCGCTCAGGCCAGCGCACCCATCGGATCCCATGCGGGGAGCATGGTGGCGGGCTCGGCGAGCGCGGCCTGATACTCGGCCGGGAGCATCGCCTTGGGCACGGCCACCTCGTACACGTACTCGGTGAACCAGTCGTCGCTCATCGTGAAGTAGCCCTTGTCGGCAATCTTGTCGCCCCAGGAGTTCTCCACGCGCCAGCGACGGGTCGTGGTGCCGTCATCGGCCACGTCCACGCCGACGAACGCCATCGCATGGTTCATCGCGGAGTCGCCGAAGCGTACGCGCGACTCCTTGTCCATGTCGAAGTCCACATCGTAGACGCTGCCGTACTCGAACAGGTCAGTCGCCCACGCGCCGCGCTCGCGATCCATGAACGGACCGCAGTCCGCGCCGAACCACACCGGGATGCCCTTTTCGGTCAGGATCGCGCGCACGCAATCCTTCATGAACTGGTTCGGCACGTTCAGGTACTCGGTCGGGTTGCCGCCGGCCACGTTGCCCAGGTGCTCGATGCCGATCTTCTTGCCCTTGGCGTGCTCGCGGCGCGGATCGTCCACGAGGCACACGTAATCCTCAAGGTCGGCGGTGCCCACGTACTTCTTCCAGAACTCGACGGGCGTGATTTCGCCGTCGCGGTGGAACATGCCCTCGGAGTCGGTCCACTCCCAGTCGAAGCTCTTCGGCGGCTCGCCCAGGTGAATCGTCAGGATGCGGTGGCCGGCGGCGACGGTCTTGGCGACCTCGTCGTCGATCGACGCGGGGTCGGCGTACATGTGCGCCACGGCAGTGTGCAGCAGGTGGCGCAGCTGCGTGTTCATAGCGCCCGTGTTCTTCGAGGATTCGGTCTCCGGGAACAGGTCCTTCGGCACGGCACCGTACTTCTTGTACACGTTCAGCGCCATCGTCCACTGACCTCCGTCACCCATCACGTCGGCGAGCAGGTGCTGGATCAGGCGCGAGTCGGACGGCTCTCCGGCACGAACCAGCGCGGCGACGTCCTGCAGGAAGTAGTTGACGCGCTCCAGCTTGTCGAAGTACATCGCGTAGTTCTGGGAGAACTCGAACTCCTTGACGCCGAGGTTCTTCTTGGCGACGAAACGAGCCACATTCAGCGAGCTGAACAGCCAGCAGCGACCGGAACGGTCCTGATGGGTGACCTCGCCGTTGTCGACGGTGACGGAGAAGCGGCGCTGCAGCAGACGGGAACGGTCATAGTTCAGCGCGACCTTGTCGATACCGGCGGCGGTGACGGCGTTCATGGCCAGACGGTTGGACTGGCTGGTATCGAATGATGCGACCAGATCATTCAGCTGCTCGCCGGACAGCGGTGTGATTTCAGACGATGACGTGTTCTCGGTCATGCTGCTCCTTTGACTTGGGACGTGCGCGGCCGGTTTTGTGGCCGCAATGAAACGTGGCATCCAGCGTTTGACCGGATGCCACGACGGGTCTCTAATGAGTGTAGCGGCGACAGCGGATTCCCGCCATCGAACCGGTTCAATACCTTGATTCGGCAGGAGTCCGGCGACTTCTGCAGCCGCCTGCGGGCCGGACGGCGAAGCCCGGCATCCGACGCTTCGGGATCCCGGCCGACTGCTATTCGGCGGTTTCGGCCTCGCCGGCCTCGGTGTGCTCGGCCACATGCTCGGCGACCGGCTCGGCGACCGGCTCGGCGGCGACCGCTTCCGCATCCTGATTGTCGGCATGCTCCGCGACGGCATGCGACTCATACGCCGGTGTCGGCTCATCCTGCGCGGCGGCATTGTACAGCGGCACATCGGGCGCTCCCTGATGCGACGCGGCGCCAGGCTGCTCCGCCCCCTGCTCGTTCATGAACCCGAATCCGCTGAACGCCTTGGTAAACATCGAACGCAGCTCGGACACGCGCTGCGTGATGGCCGCCTCACGCGATTGCAGCTCGGCGATGCGCCCCTGAAGATCCTCCAGCTCGACCTGCGCGGCCTTGCGGCGATCCTCGATCTGCGACGCCGCATCCTCGCCGGCCTTTTCCAGGATCTGCGCGGCCTGATCGTCGGCCTCCTTGCGCTTGCTCGCCGCATACGTGTCGGCATCCTCGCGCACGGTCTTCGCCTGGCCGATCAGCTCGTCGGATTCCTTCTTGGCGGCCACGCGACGCTCTTCGAGGTTTTCGAGCAGTTCGCTCACCTTCTTGGTCGCTTCGTCCTGCTGGGCGGCGATGTCAGTGCGAATCTGCTCGACCTCGGCATTGACCTGGCTCATCGTCTGCGTGTGGCGGACCTCGGCGTCGTCGCGAATCTCCTGCGCCTTCGCCTTGGCCGCATCGATAATCTCGCCCGCCCTGCGCTGCGCGTCGGCCATCATCTTGGACACCTGCTCGCGCACGTCGGACAGTTTCTTGTTCGCCTCCGCGAGCGCCGCCTGAATCTGGTCGTTGGACTCGGACTTGAGCTTGGCAATCTCCTCGTTCGCGCTCCTGCGCTGCGAGGCGATCTGCTGGGTCGCCTTCGCCTGCATCTCGGCGATCTCACGCTCCTGCTTGGCGCGCTCCGACGCCATGCGCTTTTCATGCTCCTCGCGCGAATTGGTGAGTTCGAGATCGACGGACTGACGCTGCTCGGTCACGATCTTCGCCGTTTCGGCGCGCAGCTGGGCGGCATCCTGCTGCGCGCTGGTCGTAATGGTCTGCGCCTGATTGGTGGCGTTGCCGGTAATCGTATCGGCCTTGGCCTGAGCGTCATCGAGAAGATGCTGCGCATCCAGCTTCGCGTTGTTGATCAGCGTCTCCGCCTGAGCCTTAGCGGACGCGCGAGTCGAGGCGGCATCCTGCTTGGCACGCTCCAGCAGCTCGGTGCTGGTCTGCTCCGCGGAGGCAAGCATCTGCTGGGCGTTGGCGCCCAGCGAGGCGAACGTGTGGTTCTTGGACGACTGACGGTTGCGTTCCTCCTGCAGCTTCGCCTGCAACTGCAGCAGACGATCCCCATCCTGCTTGATCTGCGCACGCAACGCGGCCAGCGTCTGCTGCGCGCTGGCAAACGCCCGGTCCACCTGCTCCTTATCGTATCCACGTATCACAATCGGGAACTGGTCCGCCATGTTCGGTTCCTTTCGCCATTACACCTGCTCGTTAGCACAACCACACACGACTGTACCGCATGGCGTCAAGCCCACGCCAGAAACGCGACGAACCATACGCGAACGTACACACATGCCGGCAAGAAACCAGCTGCATCCCAGCAAAACGTCAGGCGATGAGAATATCCCCGGACGACGGCTGCAGATAATAACGGACCGTCTCGCGCACCACATCGCGCCCGGCACGCACCTGCTGGCGCAGATCCAGGCCGTTCTGCAGCCTGCTGCCGCCATTGATCGGAGGGAAGCTGACGAAGCCGGCCAGCACACGATCCTGTGTCGCCGTCCAGTGCAGCAGCTGGTAGAACAGCGAATTGCATACGAACGTGCCCGCGTCGGAACTGAGCGTGGCGGGTATGCCGTCGCGCGCGAAATCGTTGATGATGGCCCGCAACGGCAAACGGGTCCAATATGCGGCCGGGCCGTCCTTGATGATCGGCTCGAACCGCGGCAGCGCGTTGTCGGCGTCGGGGCGGGCAGCGTTCATCAGGTTCGTGGCGCAGCGTTCCATCGCCACGCTGTGCGCCGCATGCTTGAGACCGGTCGCGATCACGATGTCCGGCCGGGTCGCATCCAAGGTCTCCAGCAACGTGGGCCAAGCGTTGGCGAAGCTGACCGGGAGCGCCACGGTGTTGATGGACACGTCGGCGTCATGCAGCGGATCGTCCACGTCGGACGGCTCCCCGATGCCGTCGCGGACGAGCGCCTCGGGCACTTCGTACGACGGGTTGACGTCGATGTTCTCGTAGTGGTCGAACCCACAAATCACGACATTGAGCTGCTGCATGATGCCAGTGTACCCCGCGAACGCCTGCCGCTGCTATTGCTCGCGGACCTGGGCGAACACCTGATGCATCCGTTCGCGTGCGAGACGCTTGCGGATCTCCAGCGAGATCTGCTCGGCCTGGGGCAGGTCGTCGCGCGTGGTGATCTTCATGTTGGTCCGGGAGCCGGCCACGATGGCGACCGGGACGTCGGGCAGGTAGTCGACGACCACGCGCGTATCATCGGTCGGGTGGAAATCGGGGTCGCGCGAGGCTAGCTCGTATGCGCGGCGGATGGTCTCGAACCGGAATGCCTGCGGAGTCTGCGCCCGGAACATGTTCGCGCGGTCCGGGACGGAGCGCACGACCTTGCGGTCGCCCAGATCCTCGGTGAGCAGCATCGTGTCGGTGGAGGCGAATGCGACTGTGGCTGCCTCGAACTCGTCCAGCGCGGTGACGCAGCCGTCGATCGAGGACTGCTCGACGAACGGGCGCACCGCGTCGTGGATCAGCAGTTTCGCGCGGGGCGGGATGCCAGCTGCCCCCAGCGCCTGCAGAGCCGCCGCAGTGCTGTCGGCGCGTTCGGCGCCGCCGTCGATGATCATGCGCACCTTCGGGTAGCCGGCCTCATCGACCAGGCGTTCCACTTCATCGCGCACCTGCGGGTTGACGACGACGATGGTGTCGGTGACATGCGGGTTCTGCTCGAACGCCTCGATGGACCAGCAGACGATCGGCTTGTCGTCGACGCTCACCAGCTGCTTGGGGTTGTCCGGATCGAAGCGCGTGCCGAAGCCGGCGGCCAATACCACGGCGACGACCGGCGCTTCGGGTTCTCTGTCATCTCTCTGAGTCATACCGCCCACCGTATGCCCCGCCCTGCCCGGGTGTGACGGAAGCCACACTCTTCTGCACGGAATTTTTTCTGATTCGACGACGAACAGGCCGCCGACACCGGTGTCGGCCCCGCCGCAACGGGCTATCTCACTTTCGAGGGGTTGATTTCGGCTCCGCCGAACATCTATCTGCGTTTCAAGGGGTTGCCAAAACACGATACCGCGAGTATTAAGCGCCAAACGCCATTGGAATCATGCGGTTTAGGACCTTGGGCTACTTGGCCATCAACCTCACGAAACGAAGATAGATGTTCCCGACCGGTGGAATCAACCTCACGAAACGAAGATAGCGGCCCGATTCGTCACAACCGAGGCAAATCGGGGTCAGCCGCGCATGATCAGGGCGAGCAGGCGTCCCTCGTGCGCCTTGCCGGCGAGCGAGGCGCGGCGGTGGGAGTACCACAGCGGATTCTCCAGCGTGCACATGCTGTGGCGCACGGTGCTCCAGCGGTCGGCGAGCGCGGGCTCGCCTTCGCCGTCGGCGGCGCACAGCGAGGCAAGCTCTTCGTCTTCATACAGGTATTGGGAGGCGGCGTTGACGCGCGGGCGCGAGTCGACGATGCTGTCGACGGGAACACCCGCCTTGGCGAGCTCCATGCGGGCGGCCTTGGCGATGTCGATGCCGGGGCCTCCGAATCGCGTCAGGGTGAACGTACCGGGGAATTGCGCGTCGAACTCGTCGGCGATGGCGTCGCCGACCTCGTAGCAGTCGCCGCAGATGCACGGTCCGAGCGTGGCCGCGATGCGCTCCGGCGCAGCGCCCTTGGCCACCATCGCATCAATCGTGGCGCCGATGATGCCGCGCTGCAGGCCCTTGCGCCCGCAGTGAGCGGCGCCGATCACGCCGGCCTGGGCGTCGGCCATCAGCACCGGCAGGCAATCCGCAGCGAACATGCCCAGAGCCACACCCGCGCGAGACGTGACTTGCCCGTCCGCCTCCACGACGGTCGCGGCCTGCGCCTCGCCGTCGGCGGTCACCTCACCGGGCGTGCCGGACACATCGAAGCCGAACGGGGTGTTCAGATGCCATGATGCATCCACGTCCACCGCGCGCCCGGAATGCACCTGTCTGACCAGCGAGAGCCCGCAGCCGATGGATTTCGCGAGCGACACGCGATTGGCGAGAATCGCCTGCGGGTCGTCGCCGCCCTTGCCGCCGAGATTGCAATCGCCGAAATCGCCGTGGCTCACCCCGCCCAGGCGCGTGGTGTAGACGACAGTGACACCAGGCGCCAGCGCGATCGGGATCGTCACCGGAACCGGGTTGCCCTCCTCGTCGGTGGGGCTGATGGCGTTGCTGTCCAGAATCTCATCATCAAACTGCGTATCGCTCATGATTCCTTATCCTATGTGATTGCGTGCTCTTCAGCTCGGCGATTGGCGTCAGGCGGCTTTGAGGGTGGGGTGCTTGGTGCGGGAGCGGATCGCGGCGTTGACCGGCACCTCATGCGGGCACGGCATGGAGAACACGTGCGCCGGATTGTTGATGGCTTGCACCCAGTTGCCGTCGGCGTCGCGAAGGCCGTTTTCGGGCACGGTGTAGATGAGTGGCGCGTCGCCCGGCAGCAGGAATTCGATCTCCTGGCCGGGTTCGATCTTGTTGCGGCTCATCAGCGTGACGCGACCGCCTTCGTCCGGGCTCCACGACAGCACTTCGCCGACGACCAGCCATGAGCGGAAGTAGCCGCTGCGGTTGGTGTTCTCGGTGACCTTGCGGTCCGGGTAGTAGAAGCCGGTGGAGTATTCGCGGTGAGCGACCTTGTAGGGTTCCTCTTTCAACCATTCGGGCAGTGTGACGGGCGGCGCGGGCGCGACGGCCGCATGCTGCCAGCCGTTCGTGTCGATCGGGGACTCGTCGCGCGTGTTCGATTTGCGGCGCGTGCTGCGGGCCTGTTGTTCAAGATCGGAGATACGGTCTGGGGCGGTGGGGCTCTGGCCGACTTCCAGGACGCCGTCGTCGCCGGGGACGCCGGCGAAGGCGACGTCGGCCTGTTCCATGATGTGGTCCGTGAGATCGGCACCGGACAGTTCCGCCGCGTACGGGTCATCGTTCAGCCAGACGGGGGCGGGCGCGTCGGTGCGAATCACGCGGTCGTGGAACGGGCGCAGCGTGTTGCCGTCCGCGGCCTCGAAACCGCGCTGCACCATGTATTCGTTGACGGCGGTCTTGTAGGCGTTGGTCATCGCGGCGATGTAGTACGCGCTTTTGGCCCGGCCCTCGATCTTGAGGCTGGTGGCGCCGGAGTCGATCAGGTCATCCAGGTGCTCCATCATGCACATGTCCTGCGAGTTGAACAGGTACGTGCCCTCTTTGGTCTCCTCGACCGGGAAGTACTGGCCGGGACGCTTCTCCTCGACCAGCGAGTACTTCCAGCGGCACGGCTGCGCGCATTCGCCGTGGTTGCCGTCGCGACCGGTCAGATAGTTGGAGATCAGGCAGCGTCCGGAGAACGCCATGCACATCGACCCGTGCACGAAGCATTCGACGTCCATGTCGTCGGGAATGTTGGCGCGGATGTCTCGCACGGCCTGCAGATCCATCTCGCGGGCGAGCACGACGCGTCTGGCGCCGAGGTCGTACAGCGCGTTGGCGGCACCGTAGTTCGTGACGCCCGCCTGCGTGGAGACGTGCAGTTCCAGCTCGGGGGCGACGCTATGCGCGGTCATGAGCACGCCGATGTCGGTGACGATCAGCGCATCCACACCGGTGCCGGCCAGCTGGCTGATGTATTCCTGGATGGCCCTGACCTCGTTGTTGCGCGGCAGCACGTTGCAGGTCACATATACGCGGGCGCCCCGCGCATGGGCGTAGCGGGCGCCCTCTTCGAAGTCCTCCAGGCTCAGGTTCTTCGGAGCACTTCTCATGCCGAACGCCTTGCCGCCGCAATATACGGCGTCGGCCCCGTAATCGACCGCAGCCTTCAGCCCGCGCAGGTTGCCCGCCGGAGCCAGCACTTCCGGCTTACGCCGGGCCATTCGTTGTTGATATTCAAGCACCCCACCAGTGTAGTGCATGGAATCTGGTGCCAATGTCGCGCCTCTGACATCAGGCGTCAAGTACCCCCCCCCTAACAAAATCCGCTCCCGGCGAGTTCTAGTGATCGTTGCAACACCTGACCTACCGCAAGGAGGGTCAGGTGACCGGGAGCCACCGAAACGAAGACCGTGGTGGGGAACGCCGTTGGACGTTCAACGGCGTCGAATATCCGACGAGGAAGCTGATGTGCGCGGCGAGGCGCGAGGAGTACGTGCGTCTGCCGGACGAGGAGGGCATGAACTTCACCCAAGCCGCCCATGCGGTCGGGGTCTCCAAGCGCACCGGCAAGGTATGGCGCAACGGGCGCACCCGCGCCACCGGGAGGAACGAAAGGGCAAGCATGGACTGGTATCGTTCCACCATGGACAAACCCAAACGGATCCACGCGCGCTACCTCAATCAGGAGGAGCGCATCCTGATCGCCGACCGGCTGCGCCCGGGCGATTCGATCCGCGCCATCGCCCGGCTGCCGGGGCGCGACCCCGGCGCGGTCAGCCGCGAGGTCGAGCGCAACAGGAATCCCGGGATCGGCGACTGCGGGCCCTGCCGCGCCCAGCAGAAGGCGGCTGACCGGCTCAAACGCCCCAGACCGCGCAAGGCGGCCGAGGGCACGCCGTTGTGGGTGGAGATACTGGCCGGGTTGCGCAGGCATTGGAGCCCGGAGCAGATAGCCAACCGGCCGAGGTGGAGGACCGGGCGGTCCCCGGCCACTGGGAGGGCGACCTCATCACCGGCACCCGCAACCAAAGCGCGATCGGCACGCTCGTCGAGCGCACCACCAGGTTCACGATCCTGCTCCACCTGCCCCATGGGCACGACGCCGAACACGTCCAGCAGGCCATCATCGACAAAATGGCCTCGCTGCCCAAACTCCTGCGCAATTCGCTGACCTGGGACCAGGGGGCGGAACTCGCCCTGCACAAACGGATCGGCGCCTCGCTGGACATGGCCGTCTACTTCTGCGACCCGCACTCCCCGTGGCAGCGCGGCACCAACGAGAACACCAACGGGCTCCTGCGCCAGTACTTCCCCAAAGGCACCGACCTATCCGTCTACCCGGAGGACTACCTCGACGCGGTCGCCGAGGAACTCAACGACCGGCCACGCAAAGCCCTTGGCTTCATGAAACCAAGCGAGAAGATCATCGAACTGCTCGACGACGCGTGATAACCTCAACAACCGACAACGTGGCCATGGAAGGCCGCTCAAACCTCAGGTGTTGCAATCACCACTAGAATCCGCCGAGACGCCTCATGCCGGGGGCTGTCTCAATGGCACTGCGCGGACACGGGGATTGTCTATAGCTGGTCGTAAAGGCTTATGCCGTCCGTCGTCGCGGACGTGGCTGCAATGTTCCGGTTGAGTGTGTTGCGTAACAGGTCCTCTGTTTATTGAATAAATGTATCTTCAAAGAAGAGAAGTGAAGATGAGGGGAAATTAGAAAGCTGCATTGCGCTGTTGGACAATGTGTCCGTTGTAGCATTCGCAGACGGTAAGTGTGCCGTCATCATCGATATGCTGCTGACTTTCCCGAAGAATTTCGTGTGCTGACTATGAGCGTGTGGATTGTCTAAAGTGTGATGCATCCACTACGATGAGTGAATGAACGAAAACGGTGATAGGAGAGGAAGCATGAATCAGGAGGCTTCTATGAAGAATGCCGAATCGGGCAATACTTGGGAAACGGTTATGCGTGTCGTGTATCCGGTCAAGGATGCCGAGCAGACTCTCCCGCTGTATGTGATTGACTGGACCCGTCCGCATGTGGCGGAGACCACGTTGGATTCGCGAATCGATATGCGTAGGCTGGAATTCGGTTCCATGAACCAGTCTGCATTGCAGCGCATGTTTCGTAATGCCGGAACATCCGCTGGCGTCACATGCGATTCGTTTGAAATCACAGGGCGTACGTCGTTGACGTTGAAGAATCGTGGTCACATGTCAGGGTGCACATTTTTCAACGCATTCCCCGCTGCATATTGGCGCCGTTGGACCAGTGTAAAAACGGTGCGATTCGAAGCGACAGTTCAGGGAAACTCCAAAATCAGCGTATTCCGTTCCACAGGTCGTGGACTGATTTATCCGGTTTCGACGAAGACGACAACGGCTTCGGAGTCTGAAACTCGTGTATGCATAGACGTGCCGATGACAGGTCTTATGGATGGTGGTTACTTCTGGTTCGATGCGGAATCGCTTGATGGTTCCGTGACCATTGCTGATGCTACATGGTCTGTACCCCGTGAGGTGCGTACCGCTAAGCATGAGACAACCCTGTCTATCGCCATCACGACCTTTAATCGCGCCTCATATTGTATGGATCAATTGCGTACTATCGCCGGCGCTTCGGCATTGCGCGAACGTTTGGATACAGTGTATTGCACGGATCAAGGCAGCGACTTAGTTAAGGATCAGAAGGACTTTGATGAGGTTGCCGATAATCTAGGCGAACAGCTTACATACATTCAGCAAGCGAACTTGGGTGGTTCTGGAGGATTCTCCCGAGGCATGTATGAAACGGCTAAGGCCGGTGATAGTGATTTTGTGCTGTTGCTGGACGATGATGCCATCAGCGAACCGGAATCGATTCTGCGTGCAATCCAATTCTCTGATTACACGGTGCGACCAGTTCTTGTCGGCGGCGGCATGTTCCATTTGGATAATCGCACCATGTTGTATACGCAAGGTGAGCGGATCAATGCGCAACGAATGTGGATGTACCCGTCCAAGAGCATGGGATACAACCATGATTTCTCTGTGGAACCGCTCCGTGACTCTCCGGATCGTCATCAGCGCATCGATGAAGACTTCAATGGGTGGTGGATGTGTCTGATTCCGATTGCGGTTGTGAAGAAAATCGGTCTCTCCATGCCGGTGTTCATCAAATTCGATGACATTGAATATGGTCTTCGTGCCAAGAAAGCAGGATTTCCCACAGTCTGCCTGCCAGGTGTGGCTGTATGGCATCAAGCATGGCATGATAAGGATCCTGCACGTTCCTGGGAAGAATATTTCACTGAGCGTAACCGTTGGCTTGCCGCGCTAGTCACATATCCGGAAGCCAAGCCTAATATGCTCGTGGAAGTCCTTTACGGTGACGCGAGCTTAGGCTTACGTTTCGTGTATTCTGCGATGGCACTGCATCACATGGCGTTAAGAGACATTCTGAGAGGTCCACAATATATTGTGGACAGTCTGCCTACTAAATTGGGTGAAGTCAGAGAACTACGTGCTAAGTATCCGGATGCTCAGGCTAAGGACAGTTTCGAGGACTATCCGGAACCGTCAGGCGAGACCGATTCCCCGCGTAATCATCCGTCTACTATGAAGAGTCGTTATAAGGCTGCTGTCGGGCTAATTGCAAAAAGCTTTATTAAGAACGTTGATCCTAGTAAAGCTAAGAATCCAGATGCTGCGATTCCGGCGCAGGACGCTGCTTGGACATGGCTCGCATTTGATCGTGTCAACTCAGCGTTGGTCACCACGCCTGATGGTAATGGGGTAGCGTGGTTGAAGAGGGATAACCGCCTTTTCCGCCGGAACATGATTGAAGGATATCGACTAACCCGTAAGATCATGCGAAACTGGAAACGTCTATCTGCTCAGTACCGAGCGTATAACATTTCTTCAGTGGAAACATGGCGGCATATTTTTGAAGGTAAGTAGAATAATACTGTTTAGCGTCAGTAGTTGGCGTTAAACAAAGATCAGTCAAGGGTCAGAGAAAAATCTCTGACCCTTTTCGCTATTCGGGAATCTGAGTGAAATTCATATTTTGAAGGTAGTTTTTCCCTGAAGTCATGTCATATTGGACTAGGCTATAATCTTTCAGCAACTGACGAGCTTTTTGGGATAGATTTTTTTTCTTCACAATGGAACCATCGCTGTTAAGGTACGTTGCGGATCCGCTGCCCCAACTATCATTTGTCGAAGCAAAACGTCCCATAGAAGGTACTTCTTCATGGAGCTCGGTAAGCAACGCTAAGAAAGGAGACACCTTAGCATTCATATGCTCTGCTGCGGAAGCTATGAAATAGTTGGATGAGGAATAGTTGCTTTCTTCAGGAGATAGCTTCGTCTCAGAGCTTGAAGATGCGGCGTTCGACCATATGAAGTAGTCACTTTCATGAAGGGCGAGTTGGTTTCGCTTTTCCATTGCTGCAGTTTGATAGATTCCAGGAAGGTGGTCTCCGTAGAAAATAACAGTCGTAGGCTTTTGTAATTCGTTTAGTTGGTTGAGGAAGTTGATTGTGGCGGAATCAGTATAGCTTATGCCTTTTGCATAAGTATCGATTTGTTGCCTTTCTGCATCATTAATATCGGAAGAAATGTCAGCATCTTTAAATTCATTGTCTACATACCAGTCACTGTAAGGTAGATGGTTTTGCATTGTTACTAGCTGTATAAATTGTGACTGATCTGTTGATTGTTGAAGATAGTCTAGTACGTTCTGATATGATGCAGCATCGCTGACGTACATAGAATTATCAATGTGATCTTGATGACTGATCATGGGACTACTATCTAACGTTCGGAAGAATTTGAACCCAAATTTCTTATAATTAGAGTCCCTGAGATAAAAGCTTTTGCAGTAAGGGTGATAAGCGACTGAACATGTTGAATGGCATGCCTCATTCCAGATTTGATTGAAAGAGTATGCACTTTTCATATTAGGGACTAGCTGCTGGTAAGGAGAAATGAGCTGGTCATTGAAAGAAGCCAAACTCATACCGGTCAATGACTGGTACTCGATATTGGCGGTTCCGCCTCCATAACCTGGTGACAGCATCAATCCCGAGGTGGTAGAGTCTTTTATTCCGCGAATGTTTGGCATAGGGTCAATGCTGAAAGAAACTCCGGGCACGCGTGTCGGGTCGGAGAATGACTCGGAGAGAATCATAATGACGGTGCTGTCGGTAAGGTTGTTTGTACGAGAGGAGTTGATGCTGTCCGCTTCTTTTGCATAGTGTTGGGCTATGGATTCCATGTTTTTTTGACTATAACCTTCAGGTTTCTCCATAGCCTTGACTCGTACAAGGCTTTCAAAAGTCGTGGCAGGGCCGTTGCTTGTCGCGTCCTCGTAGGTATTCCAAGGAACGGGCTTGTAGCCTAAATTGGTTGCGAGTACATAGGACCAAGCTCCTGGAATATTGAGATTCCATGTGTAAGAGGCTAAAAGAGCGATGCTAAGTACCGCTGCAACTATGCGGGTAAGAGTTCCGACTACGTTCTTCGCACTAGAAAAAGGATGTTTCCAAGAGCAGTGAATGAAACGACGTCTTCCGTCGAGAATAAAGAAAAGGATACAGATGCAAGAGAACCAAACTAACACGGTGATTGTTCCGCTAACAAGAGTTTGTTGATCTTTCGGGATAAAAGAAAGAAGACTCCCACCGTTGCCATTTGATACAAAACTAAGGTCTGATGGAAGAATAGGCTCATTCCGCAGTCCTATTTTGATGCTGTTTGCCACCCCATAAGCGGTCATAGCGACACCAAAAATGACAGTTGCTATCCAGAAACGGTTTAATACGAGAATTAGAACAAGGTAAATGAGACCTATGCCAATGAAATTGAGCAGAAACTGATATTTCTGTTCAAGCCACATCTGACTGACGAATTTGGTGACTTGTCCCGCGACACTTTGCAAAATCCTTGTTGTTTGATCGATTTCGGCATCTGCCCCATATTCTGGTTCGTCGTACATTCCCCATTGTAAGAAAATGACTTCAGCCGAAGTTAGCAGTGCAAACACAACGGTGTAGAACGCGTAGGAGAACTTCATGCGGTTCTTCCATAGGGCATGCGCCTTTGAGAAGAATTTGATGATGAGCTGGATGGCTCTGGAATCAACGAAAGTAGGCCAAGCCTTTTTTATTGTTCCGGTGGCAGAGTGAACGGTACGTCTGGCGTTTTGGACTGTGCCTGCGATTGCATGTTCCGCTGCGGAAAGTGTTTTTGCTGCGGTTTGTGCGGCCCTTTTGCAGGCCTTAACGGATTGGTTTGAGATACGATCTATGGAATGATCTAGCTGAGTTTCAGGAAACGGGACAATTTGATCGCTATTGTTCGCAACTTTATTGACGATTGCGGCTGTTGCTGTTTCTGTCGGTCGGAGTAATGCGTTGGCGTTGGGGATAAAGATGCTTGTGCTATTGGAGTCGGTGTGAATCGTCGACTTTTGTGTATAAAGCGTTGAACTATGATGCGCTTTGAAATTAGACGGGACTTGGGCGTGGGTGCCTTCATTGTTTGAGAGAGGACGATACGTTCCTCCTGCAAACGGCTGTTTAGCATGTTTTACGTATGAAGGGACACAATCATGGCTGTTAAGCTGGGAAAAAAGCATCATCGCATCCTTCAAGATGATAACCCCGTATAAATTTGGAGACCCTATACAATCAAACCGAACACATTCTAGTGTTTAGCTGTGGACGAACGAGTGTCTTCTAAGTGACTGGAAGGTAGCTGAAAGATGAACAGCGCTGTGTTGGAATGAGTGCGGTCTACTGAGTTGATTCTTATTTCTGCGCATGCATATTCAAAAAGGGTTGCTTACGGAACCTTATCCTCTTATCAATAAAATGGTGACGTCGTAACGAGTCATGTTCGTGGGTACCATAGAGGAAGCTGCATTTTGTAAGTAATTTCAACTGATGGAAGGAATGAGCCATTATGACTGAAGCGGTGGAGTATCCCGATCTGGTGGTCGTGGGCGCGGGCCTGTTCGGCCTGACCGTGGCCCAGC
>OFCG01000162.1_pt1 | contig 39560 bp, 27 predicted proteins | sample 1520781 | NCBI WGS metagenome assembly OFCG01 (sample SAMEA2699038, study PRJEB24076) | metagenome | reverse complement strand
ACCTCTTCGACCACACCGATGGACTCGTGACCCACCTGGCTGTGTGCGGCCTGTCTGCTCAGCCCACGGAAGAACCACAAATCGGAACCGCACACGCAAGTGCGCACCACGCGAATCACGATGTCGTCGTCCTGCCGAAGCGTCGCCTTCGGCACCTCCTCGACGGTCATCTTGCCGGGCTCCACGAATATCGCAGCCTTCATCATTTCGATCATGTCAATCACTCCTTTGTTGTGAATATCTGTCGGTTGCCGGCTATTGTTCGGCGTCGGGCTGCAGGCGCTTCACCTGCTCGATGATGTTCCGGTTCTCTTCGATGAGCTTTCCGAATAGGCGCGATGCCCCGAACTCGGGTCACGGGCGATGGGAGCGATGATGCCGATCTGCTCGTAGTAGCGCAGCGTGGACTCCGGAAGCCCGGAAATCATCGACGCCTCGCGAATCGTATGCCATGTGGTCGTTGTGCTCATATCGTCAACTCTAAAAACCTCAAGTACTTGAAGTAAAACGGCGACACGCCCATAAGAAAACGGGCTACGGCAAATGCAATGCCGCAGCCCGTCAGCGCCGGATACGAATCAGGCGCCGTAGCGTTCGAGATAGTCGTCGGCCGCGCTCTTGATGGCGTCGGTCACGTACGGCTGGCCGTCGGCCGTGACGATGTTGCGCCCGGCCTCGAAGATCTCGCGCACGTTGGCGATGGCGAGCACGGGGAATCCGAATTCCTTCTCGACCGCGGCCACCGCGGACAGGTCGGAGTCCTTCGTCTTCTCCATACGGTCGACGCTCAACACCAGACCGACGATGTCGACGTCGGCCTCGGCCCTGAGCTTGGGGATGACCTCGCGCACCGCGGTTCCTGCGGTCATCACGTCGTCGACGAGCAGCACCTTCATGCCGTCGGCCAGCTGCGTGCCGACCATCATGCCACCGTCGCCGTGGTCCTTTTTCTCCTTGCGGTCGAACGTGTAGCCGACCTGCATGCCGTGGCCGGAGGTCAGCGCGATCGCGGTGGATACGGCCAGCGGAATGCCCTTATAAGCCGGGCCGAACACCGTGTCGATGTCGTGCGGAAGACGCCCGGCCTTGATCTCCTCGGCGATCTTCTCGGCGTAGAACGCACCCAGCGTGGCGATCTTGCGACCGTCATTGAACGCGCCGGCGTTGATGAAATACGGCGATTGACGCCCTGATTTCAGGGTGAAGTCGCCGAACTTCAGCGCGTTCGATTCCAGCAGGAATTCGGTGAAGCGATGGTCAAGAGTCGCGATGGTCACAATGCCCTCCTCAATTGATGGTTATCTCCAAGTCTCCCCCGCTGCGAGCTTCGCCGCAAGTTCGGGCCTTGAATCCAACAGGTCGTCGAGCTCGCGGGCCACGCGCAGTGGTGCCGTCGGATCGTACAGGGCAGCCGCGCCGACCTCGACGGCGTTCGCGCCCGCATACAGGTATTCCAGTGCCTTCTCCCCCGAGTCGATGCCGCCGATGCCGATGATCGGAATGTCGGGCAGCGCCTGACGCACGCGCCACACGTAGCTCAGCGCGATCGGGAAGATCGCCGGGCCGGACACGCCGCCCGTGCGGTTCGAGAGGATCGGTTCGCCGGTGCGGATGTCGATGCGCATGCCGACCAGCGTGTTGATGAGACTCAGCGCGTCGGCGCCGGCATCCACCGCGGCTCGTGCGATCGTCGTGATGTCGGTGACGTTGGGCGACAGTTTCACGATCATCGGCTTTGAGGTGATCTTGCGCAGGCGGTCGATCAGGCGGTGCAGCGCCTCCGGGTCGGTTCCGACGCTCATGCCGCCGTGATTGACGTTGGGGCAGCTGACGTTGATCTCCAGCATGTCGGCGCGCGAGTCGGCCAGTTTCGCCACGACTTCGGCGTACTCGTCGTCGCTGTGCCCGGCGACATTGGTGATGACCGTGGCTCCGAGGTCCTTGAGCTTGGGCAGCTCGTCCACCAGATAATGATCCACGCCGGGATTCTGCAACCCCACGGAGTTCACCATGCCGGCGGGGGTCTCCGCCGTGCGCGGGCCGGGATTGCCCTGCCATGGCTCTGGGGACACGCCCTTGGTGCAGATGGCGCCCATCTGGCTCACGTCATAGAACCAACGGCATGCCGCGAGCTGGAACGTCCCGGACGCGGTGCCGACGGGGTTCTTCCATTCGACGCCGGCGACGATGGTCGAATGCTTCCACTGGTGCGGCTCATATACGTTCGTGTCGGTGACGGCAGCCATGGTCACGCCTCCCATCCGAGCTGCTGGGCGGTGAACACCGGTCCGTCAGAGCACACCTTGCTGCGCCCGGCGACCGTATCGACCACGCAGGTCACGCATGTGCCGTATCCGCATCCCATGCGCTGCTCCATGCTGAGCTGGCATTCGATGCCCCGCGCGGTCGTCCACAGGGCTACCGCCTTCATCATCGGCAGCGGGCCGCACGACAGCACGACCGTCTCCAGGCCGCCGGCCGCCAGTTCCCCTTGTGATTCCATGCGGTCAAGCAACGTGATGACGTTGCCTTCCGACTCGTCGATGCTCAGCGTGCGGTGTGCGTAAGGGCTCACGATCTCATCGGCGAAATGCACGTTCCTGTAGCCGAACACCGCGGTCGAGTGTGACTTTTCCGACGCCTGCAACCGTTGCGCGGCATAGATCAGCGGCGGCACGCCCAGGCCTCCGCCAACCAGCAGATAGTGTGCGTCGCGTTTCGTGTTGAACGGGCGGCCGAGCGGGCCGAGCACGTCGATCCGGTCCCCGGCATGAAGACGCGAGAACTCCTGCGTCCCCTTGCCGACGACGGCGAAGATGACGCTGACCAGATCGTCGCGCACCTCACTCACCCCGAACGGACGCGGCATCAGCATCATGCTGTCATGGCTGAACAGGTTGACGAACTGCGCCGCCTTGGCGTGGGCGGCGATGTATCCGTCGCGGAACGTCAGGCGGAATACGCCGTCCGACAGCCTGCGCACGTCGGTGACGTCGACGGCATGTCGTCCGGGGAAGAAACCGGCGGAAGTCGCTTGGCTTACGACATCATCGACCGGCGTGAAGGTGGCTGCTGGCATACACTCCTCCATCCATGTGACCATCAGTTCAAGATTACGGCATGACGATGCCGTGACGCGCTCGTGGCGCAACGAAATGCGGTGATTCGGCGGCGTCTCCCGAAGCCGGTTCACCGCCTCAGCGGTACACGTTGACGCGCAGGTCGTCGCGCATGTCCTGCGCGGCCTTGCGGGCGCAGCGCGCCACCAGGTCGAGCGCGTCGTCGGCGCTCATGTCCTCGCGGTATTCCTCGCTCTTGCGCCATGCGCCGATGATGCCGCGCGAGGAGTTCACGATGGCACCGGAGCCGTCGGCGTCGAACATCCCGGCGACGTCGCCCGCCTTGCCTCCCTGCGCGCCGTACCCCGGCACGAGGAAGAAAGTGTGGGGCATCCGGGCCCTAAGCGCCTTGCCCTCCTGCGGATGGGTCGCGCCGACGACCGCGCCGACGTGCGAATACCCGTGGCGTCCGATGGTGTCGGCGCCCCAGCCCTCCACCAGGTCCGCTGTACGTTCGTACAGCTTCTCGCCGCCGGCAAGCTCCAGCTCCTGCAATTCGGAGCTGGAAGGGTTGGACGTCCGTACAAGAACGAAGATGTCCTTGTCGTGCGCCGCGGCTGCCTCGACGAACGGCGTGATGCCATCCGTGCCGAGATAAGGGTTGACGGTGACGGCATCTTCGTGCCAGGGGTCATACAGGCCGTCGCCGTCGGTGACTCCGGATAGATGACCGGCGTATGCGGCGGCCGTGGATCCGATGTCGCCGCGCTTGATGTCGCCGAGCACGTACAGGCCCTGCTGCTGGGCGTATTCGCAGGTCATCGTGTATGTGTCGACCCCGGCCGGGCCGATCGCCTCATACATGGCGATCTGCGGCTTGACCGCGGGCACGATGTCGGCGACCGCATCGATGATCGCCCGGTTGAATTCGAAATACGCTACGGCCAGACGTGCCGCGGGCAATTCGGACTCATCCTCGATGGATTCCCGCACCTCGTCGGTGAACGAATCCACGACCTGCGGCGGGACCAGCGCAGGCGTCGGATCGAGTCCGACGACGCTGGGGTTCTGTGCCTCCTCAATGGCTTCGATCAAACGATCCATGCGTGGTACTTCCTTTCATGTGTCTGTCCCGCCGCTGACGGCGGGTTTGCGGGCCGGTTCGAATCTGCCGTCAGTGAATGCGGCTGAATACCAGCGTGGAGCCGATGACGGTCGCCAGCGGACGCCCGGTGACATGCCATCCGCCGAAGGGCGTGTTGCGGGCCTTGGACAGGAACTTCTCGGGGTCGACGGTCCATGCCTCGGACGTGTTGAGGATGGCGAGGTCGACGTTCTCCGGGTGCTCCACGGCGGACAGGTCCAGAGTGCGCTTGGACGCGCAGGGGGCGGTGACGTTGAGCAGCGCGGCGACGTCGGTCGGCCGGTGGCCCATCAGGCGCGAGGGCGCGACGCTCATCAGCTCGATGAGCCGCTGATCGGAGATGTAACCCCCGTCGACCAGCACCTTGTGGCACACGCCGTACGCGCATTCCAGCCCGATGATGCCGTTGGGCGCCTCCAGGAAGCCGCGTTCCTTCTCCTCCAGCGTGTGGGGCGCATGATCGGTGGCCAGCAGGTCGACCGTGCCATCCGCGATCGCGGCAATCGTTGCCTGACGATCCGCGGCCGATCGCAGAGGCGGGTTCATCTTCGCCAGCGTGCCGTATTCGAGCAGGTCCTCGTCGCACAGCGCCAGATAGTGCGGCGCGGTCTCACAGGTGATTGGCAGCCCTTCCGCCTTGGCCTTGCGGATCGCGTCGAAGGAGATGGCCGTGCTGACATGCTGGAAGTGGATGTGCACGCCGGTCTCGCGCGCCTTCTCGATGTCGCGCGAGACGATCTTCAGTTCGGTGTCCTCCGGGATTCCCGGCACGCCGAGCTTGCGGGAAACCGGGCCGTCGTTGACCGCACCGGTGTCGTGATGCTCGCAATGCTCGATGAGATACAGGCCGCTCTCCTTGACGTTGGCGAGCACCTGGTCGAGGAGGCCGGGCGTCACCGCGGCCCCGTCGTCGCTGATGGCGGTGACCGGGTGGGCCAGTTGCCACGCGTCCTTGCCATCCATGTCATGGCCGTCGAGATGGCGCAGCCAGTCGGCCGGGTCACTCGCCTCGACGCCGGCGCGGTCCTTGGAGGCGCATACGCACAGGTCGTAGCGCACCGGCAGCGACACGTCGTGCACCCGCTCGTAATGCTGCAGGTAGTCGATGACGTCGCTGCAGCCTGCGTCCAGCACCTCCGCGGCACCGGATGCGCCGGCCTTCACCGCACGCCCGTCCATGGCGGGGACAGTGTTCGGCATGATGAGTACGTTCGTGTAGCCGCCCGACGCAGCCGCCCTGCAGCCGGACACCATGGATTCCTTATAGGTCTGGCCGGGATCGCGGAAATGCACGTGCGGATCGGCGAAGCCGGGGGCGACCGTCAGCCCGGTGGCGTCGAAGTCACCTTCGATGACGCCGCCGTCCTCCGGCTGATTGCGTGCGTCGGCCGAGGGAATCACCATGTCGATGATCTCGCCGGTGTCCCAGACGCGAATGTTGCGTAAGATCAGCATATGCATCTCCTTGTGGGGTTGGCTCTGATGAAGACGGTTGCACCCGCTGGATCGCGGTTTCGGTCGCCAGAGCTTGACGTCCGAAACCGCGAAACGACGGGCGTGAGGTCAGAACTTGGCTTCCTCGTCGCAGTAGTCGCAGCGGTACTCCTGACGCTGCGAATGCACGAGATGGAACATCTGGTCGATACCACGCTCGGTGGTGGTCACGCAACGGGGATTCACGCAGGTGATGATGTTCACCACGTGTTCCGGCAGCGTGGGCTTGAGCTTGCGGACGATCTTGCCGCCGCGCACGATGCCGACGGTGGCCTGACGGGCGACCAGGCCGAGCACGTCGAGATCGACGTTTTCCTCATCCTCGATCTTGATGATGTCCTTCGTGCCGTACAGGTGGCTGTCGGCGTTCATGATGAGCGCCAGCCGCGTCTTGGACGGATCGATCTTCAGGTACTCCAGCACCTTGAGCGCGGTGCCGGCGGGCACATGGTCGATGATGATGCCGTTTTGAATGCTGGTGACTTCCATCAGGCCTGAACCTCCTTGGGGTCGAGCGGCTCATATCCCGGCAGCTGGTCTCCGACCACCGAGCTTTCCAATGCCATACGCATGAGCATGCCGTTCTTGACCTGCTCGAAGTAGGCGGCGCGCGGGTCGGCGTCGACCTCGACGGCGATCTCGTTGATGCGCGGCAGCGGGTGCAGCACGGCCATGCTCGGCTTGGCCTTGGAGAGCTTGTCCTCGTCGAGGATGTACGTGTCGCGCAGACGCAGGTAGTCATCCTCGTTGAAGAAGCGCTCCTGCTGCACGCGGGTCATGTACAGCACGTCGAGGTCGCCGATCACGGAGACGAGGTCCTTGACCTCCACGTAGGAGCAGGACGGCGTCGCCTTGATGCGGTCGATCACATAGCGCGGGGTCTTGAGCTCGTCGGGGCTGATCAGCACGAAACGCACGTTGCCGAAGCGGCACAGCGTCTCGATCAGCGAATGCACGGTGCGGCCGAACGTCAGATCGCCGCACAGGCCGATGGTCAGGTCGGTGACACGACCGAAGCGCGATTGCAGCGTCGCCAAGTCGGCGAGCGTCTGCGTGGGGTGCATGTGGCCGCCGTCGCCCGCGTTGATCACGGGCACGGACGCGGCGCGCGAGGCGACCAGCGCCGCTCCCTCCTTCGGGTGGCGGATGGCGACCACGTCCACGTAGTTGGACACGGTCTTGAGCGTGTCGGCGATGGACTCGCCCTTGGACACCGAGGCGAGCTGCGCGCCGGCGAACCCGATGACCTGGCCGCCGAGCCGCAGCATGGCGGTCTCGAAGCTCAGGCGAGTGCGCGTGCTGGGCTCATAAAAAAGCGTGGCCAACACCCTGCCGTCGCAGGTATGCGCCACGCGTTTGCGGTTCGCATCGATGTATGCCGCCTTGTGCAGCAAATCTCGAATCTGGGAAATGGAAAGCGTATCCAGCGTGATGACGCTTTGACCGACCAACGGCGTCTCCGCCGGCTCCTCTGTGACTGACACAGCTCACCTTTCATGCGTGAAGCGGATAAGGTGGCCACTGAAGTGACCTATCCGACTATAATGCAGATTTCTGATTTTTCACAGGCGACACACACGACCGTCTCATATCAGCGTCCATAAAACAGATGCTCTGCCACGTCGCGGGCCTTGCGCATCGTTCCCATCAGGTCGTTTTCGAAATGCTGCCCACGGTGGGCATCGTATCCCAGATACACGGCGATGCCGCCCAGCGAATACATGTCGTCGGGCAGGATGTCGGCCTGCGAGACGCGTCCGTTCCACAGGTAGTTGCCGTTGCGGGCCGCCGTGCACATGCGCCACGCCTTGCGCAGCACCGCCGCGTCCCCGCGGTCGATGAACCTGCGGCGTTCCAGCTCGTCCAGCGTCGCGAGTGTCGAATTCAGCCGCAGCGAGGCGTTGTCGCCGGCATGCTGCAGTTGCAGGAGCTGCACGGTCCATTCGACGTCCGACAGGCCGCCCTTGCCGAGTTTGAGATGCCTGTCGCGCCTCACGCCGCGCGGCAGGCGTTCGGCTTCCATGCGCGCCTTGAGCTTGCGGATCTCGCCGAGCTGGGCGTCGGTGAGCGGGCTTATCGGGTATCGCAGCGGGTCCGCGATGTCGTGGAGGAAATCCTCGCCGAGCGCCCGGTCCCCGGCGACGAACCGGGCGCGCAGCAGCGCCTGATGTTCCCACGTGTTCGCCCATGACGAGTAGTACTCCCGGCAGGAGGCGTACGAGCGAATCAGCGGGCCGTTCTTGCCTTCGGGGCGAAGATCCAGGTCGATCTCGATCTTCGGCTCAAGCGTGGTCGGCCCCTGCAGCACCTGTCGCAGCGCGTCGACCACCTTGCGGGCGAACTGGTTGGCGACCTGCTCGTCGGTGCCGTCCGCGGGCCTATACAGCAGGATCATGTCGGCGTCGGAGCTGAAATTGACCTCCTGGCCGCCGTAGCGTCCCATGCCGATCGCCGCGATCGCGGCAGGCGGCTCGCCGAGCCCCATCGCCGATGTCTGATAGCGGATCGCCCATGTCAGGGCCGCATCGATGATGGCGTCGTACACGTCGGTCATGCCGGTCAGGCACGCCGTCTCGTCCATCACGCCGCTGAGCCGGGCCAGACCGATGCGCTCGATCTCGTGGCGCCTCATGGCTCGCATCGACGTCGCGAAATCGTTGATGCCGTCGGCGTTGCGGCTCAGAGAGGACCGGCATTGCACGTCCAGGCTCTCGCGCGAGCGTGCGATCAGCGCGTCATCGTCGCCAAGCCAGGTGACCGACTCCACGGACTTGTTCAGCGCGTCGCCGAGGAAACGGGAGTTCGACAGGACGTGGCACAGTCGTTGCGTGGCCGAATTGGAGTCGCGCAGGAAGCCCAGGTACTCGCTGTCCGTGCCGAAACGCTCCTCAAGCTTGCGCCAGTTCAGCAACCCCATGTCGGGGTTCTGCCCCTGCCCCAGCCATTGCAGCACGGCCGGCAGCAGTATGCGGTTGATCTTGGAGGCTCGGGACACGCCTGCGGTGAGCACGGCCACATGCCGCATGGCGGCCTCCGGGTCGGCGAATCCGATGGACGCGAACCGTTCGTAGGCCACCTGCGGGGCGAGCGAGAAATCCTCGCCGTTCAACGCCGCGATCGGCAGCATCGGGCGGTAGTAGATGTCCATGTGCAGCCGGCGCACCTCGCGCCGCGTCTCGTCGTATTTCGCGACCAGCTCCTCGGCGTGCAGGCCAAACGCGCGGGCGAGCCTGCGCAGCTCGGGGTTCTGGCTGAGCTTTTCGACATTGACGTCGCGCTTCTTCTCAAGTCCGCCGACGCTGCCGTCGCCGAGGTCGGGGAACAGGTGCGTGCGTTTGAGCGCCCACATCTGCTGACGATGCTCCATCACCCGTTCGAAGCTGTAATCCCGGGCAAGCTTCGCGGCCTGCTTGCGCGACACGTAGCCGCCCTCGGACAGCCTGCGCAGCGATTCCAGCGTGGCGCTGGTGCGCAGCGTCTCATCGGTGCGGCCGTGCACGAGCTGCAGCATCTGCACGGTGAATTCTACGTCGCGCAGGCCGCCGCGGCCGAGTTTGATCTCGCGGTCCTTGAGCGCGGGCGCGATGAGGTCCTCGACGCGCTTGCGCATCTGCTGACAGTCGTAGACGAAGTTCTTGCGCTTCGACGCGCTCCACACCATAGGCCGGGTCATGCTCATGTATGCGTCGCCGATCTGCGGGTCCCCCGCGACCGGACGCGCCTTAAGGAGCGCCTGGAACTCCCAGTTCTGCGCCCATTTCTCGTAGTATGCCTGATGTGATTCCAGTGTGCGCACGAGGGAGCCGTCCTTGCCTTCCGGCCGCAGTCCCCCGTCAATCTGCCACAGTGCCGGTTCGGCGACTCCCATAATCACCGACTGGCACACGCGCTGCAACATCGTGCCCATCTTCGTGCCGATGCGGTACAGCTGCTGCTGGCTGGTGTCCGCGTCGGCGGCCTTCACCACGTAGATCAGGTCGACGTCGGACACGTAGTTGAGTTCGCGCGCGCCGAGCTTGCCCATGCCGATGATGGCGAAACGGCAGTGCTCGCTGCCGGTGATCTCATGCCGGGCTATGGCGAGGGCGCCTTCAAGGGCCGCATCGGCGAGGTCGGACAGCTCACTGCTGATGCGCGGCTGCAGGGCGATGGGGTCGTCGCTCATGGTGTCCTGCGCGATGATGGCGGCCAACTGGTTGCGGTACGTCCTGCGCAGGGCGGTGGCGGCGTCGGCAAGGTCCATCGTGGCTGTCGGGGACATGCGGTCGTTCGGGTCGGCTCCGACGGATTCGAGCACGTGCGCCCGGCGCTGGTCATGGTTGTAGAGGTGACTGTTGCAGTGGTCGGTCGCCGCGGCCTGAACCAGGTCGGGGCGGAACCGCATCAGCTTGCCCATCGCGTCGGAGACGCCGAGCACGGCGACCAGCTGTCGGAACGCCGTGTCGTCGGGCATGATGTCGTCCAGCGCGCGGCCCTGGCTCACCTGCGCGTTGACGATGTCGACGAGGTTGCGCAGCGCGACATCGGGATCACAGACATGCTGAAGCGCGTCAAGCAGCAGGCCGCAGCGTGCCGCATCGAATCCGCTGGCGGAGAGCTGGCGGAACAGTGAACGGGCTTCGTCGAGATTCTGCAGGCCTGCGTGGATGAGTTCGCGCGCGCTGGTGTCAAAGGTTCCCGGAACAGTCATAACCTACAATTTTACAAGAAACCGTGCCTCCTCGGCCGCGATGACACGGCCGTGTCGTGGCCGGATGGACATAATGGCGGTATGCAACTGTCATCCGCAGAACTGATCGTAACCATCGTCTCCGCCATCGTCGGCTTGCTGATGGGCTTTGTTTCCGGTGCCATGCCGCTGCAGCCGCAGAGGATGACGCCTGTGCAGGCGACCGTGCAGAAGGTGCTCGGCTTCGCCATCGTCGCGGTCGTCGTCGTGCTTGCCCTGGCCTCCATGAACGTCGCCATGTGGACGACGCTCATCGCCGTGGCTCTGGGCATCGCTATCGCCAACGTTCCGGTGATTCGCCGGGCCGTGACCACGCGGATCGCGTGGTTCGCGCCCAAACCCGACTTCAGGCGCAGCAAGCGTCGCCGTCGCTGACGGCAGATACGCGGCGTGCTGTTGCCGGCCGCGCATTCTCATATGGTTGGGGCCAGACAGCCGCATGACTGTCTGGCCCCAACGATTTTGCCGTAATCGGCTGTTTGCCGGGAGTATCATTCCACGGTGAACAGCGGCTCCACGTTGCGCCATATGCGGCGTGTGGTGGCGGGATGATTCATCGAATACAGGTGCACGCCGTCGACGCCGTGGGCCACGAGGTCCGCGATCTGGTCGGAGGCGTAGATGATGCCGGCCGCGCGCAGGTTCTGGATGTCGTCTCCCCAGCGGTCGAGCAGTGCTTCGAGCTTAGCCGGGATGCGCGAGGCATTGACCTTCGCCATGCGCCGCACCGACTTCGCGCCGCGCACGGGCATGATGCCCGCCTCGATCGGCACGTCGATGCTGGCCGCATGAGCCTTGTCGAGGAAACGGTAGAAGTCGTCGTTGTCGTAGAACAGCTGGGAGATCAGATGCGTGACGCCGGCGTCCACCTTGATTTTCAGGTTCCCGATGTCCTCGTCGAGCGAGGCGGCCGAATAGTGGCCTTCAGGATAGCAGGCGCCGAACACCTTGAGGCCGGGCTTGCGGTCGTGGATGTAGGTCGCGAGGTCGCTGGCGTGGTTGAAGCGGCCGACCGGCTCCTCGCCGTCGATGTAGTCGCCGCGCAGGGCGAGCACGGCGGAGACGCCTGCCGCCTCGAACATGTCGAGCGCCTCGTCGATCTTCGCCTCGTCCGAGTACAGGGCGGTCAGATGCGCCACGGCGGGGATGCCGTATTCCCCGTGGATCGTGTTGGCGATGCGCGCGGTGGCGGTGCGGTCCGAATGCGTGCCGTGCCCGTAGGTGACCGAGATGAAGTCGGGGTTCAGTCCTTCGAGCCCGTCAAGCGTGTCGTAGATGGTCCCGACGGGGGCGTCCCGCTTGGGAGGGAACACCTCCAGCGAAAACATGGGTGTGTGCATATCAGGTTCCTTACTACAAGTATGAAGTTGCCCCCGCCGGCGGGGCTGTCCGGCCGATGCCGGACTGGGGGTGGTCGGGTCATGCTCCACCACCCCCAGTCGCCTACGGCGACAACCTCCGCCAGCAGGGGCCTATAGGGTCCTACTTCGTGATCTTGGCGCGAACCGCCTTGGCGGCGGCGACCATGTGCTCAAGACTCGGCCAGGTCTCGGCGTTACCACGGGTCTTCAGACCGCAGTCGGGGTTGATCCACACTTTCTCGATGTCCATCTTCTTGAGAATCTCGTAGATGCGGTCCTCAATCTCCTGCTCGCCGGGGATGCGCGGCGAGTGGATGTCGTAGACGCCCGGGCCAGCCTCGGTCTCGAAGTGCGCGTCATGGATCGCGTCAAGCACGACCAGATCGCCACGGGACGCCTCGAAGGAGATTACGTCGGCGTCCATCGCGTCGATGTCGCGGATGATGTCGTTGAACTCCGAGTAGCACATGTGCGTGTGGATCTGCGTGGTCGGCTTGACTGCGGAGTGCACGAGACGGAACGCCGGGATGGCCCAGTCAAGGTACTTGGCGTGCCAGTCGGTCTTGCGCAGCGGCAGCTTCTCGCGCAGCGCGGCCTCGTCGATCTGGATGACCTTGATGCCGGCGGCCTCCAGGTCGAGCACCTCGTCGCGGATGGCGAGAGCCAGCTGCTGGGTCTGCTGCTCGTGCGTGATGTCCTCGCGCGGCCAGGACCAGTTGAGGATGGTCACCGGGCCGGTGAGCATGCCCTTCATCACATGGTTGGTGCGGGACTGCGCGTAGGCGGACCATTCCACCGTGATCGGGTTGGCGCGGGAGACGTCGCCCCACACGATCGGAGGCTTGACGCAGCGCGTGCCGTAGGACTGCACCCAGGCGTTCTTGGTGAACAGGAAGCCGTTGAGGTTCTGGCCGAAGTACTCGACCATGTCGTTGCGCTCGAACTCGCCGTGAACCAGCACATCGAGGCCGATCTGCTCCTGGTGCCTGATGCAGGCGTCGATCTGGGCCTTCATGAACTCGTCGTATTCGGCCTTGGTGATCTCGCCCTTACGCAGCTTGGCGCGTTCGGCGCGAATCTCCTTGGTCTGCGGGAAGGAGCCGATGGTGGTGGTGGGCAGCAGCGGCAGGCCAAGGGCGACACGCTGCTCCTTCTGACGCTCGGCGCGGGCCGGCTGGCGCACGAAGTCGGCGTCGGTGAGCTTGGCGATGCGCTCGGCGACCGCCGGATCGGCGGCAACGCGGGTGCCGTCGAACAGCGCCTGGTTGGCGGCCAGATCGGCGGATGCCTTCTTGGCGTCCTCATCGGAGTCGGCGAGGACGGCGATCTCCTTGAGCTCGGTCAGCTTCTCGACAGCGAACGCGAAGTGCTTGAGCACGGCCGGGTCAAGGGCGGTCTCACCCTCGGTGCTGAACGGCACGTGCAGCAGGGAGCTGGCGGTGGACACCGCCACGTTGTCGGTCTTCTGGCGAAGCGCGTCGATCAGGCCGAGGCTGACGGCGTAGTTGTTGCGCCAGATGTTGCGGCCGTTGACCACGCCCGCGAACAGGGTGGTGTTCTCGGCGACGCCGTACTTCTCGACCGCGGCGAGGTTCTCGTCCTTGCCTTCGTTGAGGTCGAGGCCGATGCCATCGAAGCCCAGCAGGTTCACGGTCTCGTACACATCGGCGATGTGGCCGAAGTACGTGTTGAGCAGCACCTTGATCTTGTCTTCGCGAGCGGGCAGGATCTTCGCGTACAGGCTCTTGAAGAGGGAGACGTCGCCGTCCTCCTTGTCGAGCACGAGGTACGGCTCATCGAGCTGCAGCCACTGGGCGCCGAGTGCGGCGAAGCGCTTGATCACTTCCGCGTAGACGGCGGCGACCGCGTTCACCAGGCCCTTGTCGTAGGTGAGCTCCTCGGCCTGCGCGTTGCGAGCGAGCTTGAGGAAGGTGTAGGGGCCGATCAGCACCGGCTTGGTGAGGATGCCCCGGGCCTTTGCCTCGTTGAACTCGTCGAACGGCTTGGTGCCGTTGAGGCGGATCTCGGTGCTCTCCTCGATTTCAGGAACGATGTAGTGGTAGTTGGTGGTGAACCACTTCTTCATCGGCAGGGCAGTCACGTCGCCCTTGTCGCCCTGATAGCCGCGGCCCATGGCGAACAGCGTCTCCTCGGGGTTCGTGAAGGCGAGTCGCTTGTAACGCTGCGGGATGACGTTGAGCAGGATCGCAGTGTCCAGCATCTGGTCATAGTAGCTGAAGTCGTTGCTGGGGATGAGATCGACGCCGGCCTGTGCCTGCAGCTTCCAGTGCTTCGCGCGAAGTTCCTTGGCAGTGCCGCGCACCTCGTCGAGTGAGGCGGCGCCCTTCCAGTAGGCTTCGATGATCTTCTTCAGTTCACGATTCTGTCCGATGCGCGGGAATCCCGAGACGGATGTAAGTGCAGGCATGAATCCTCCGTTATGTACGACTATGACCCGCCTAGATTACCAAAACCCGCCGATTGCGAGGCCATCAGAAGCATTAAGGTGTCGTTATAAACGGTGGTTATAACACAAGCCGGCTGTCACCGTTCGCGAGAGAGACCGGCCGGCAAAAAGGTGTCATCCCTAGTCGAAGTCCTTGGGACTGAGCACGGCGAGCAGCTCGGCGTCGTGTACCTGCCAGCGGCTGAACGGCTGATCGGAGCCGAACACCACCACGGAGGCGGTGGACATGCCCAGGTTGAGCAGATCCAGCTTGACCATGTCCGAATCCGAGGAGGCGAGCCACTGGCAGCTCACCGAAACGGTCGGCTCATGGCCGAGGACCATCAGGACCCGGGTCTTGTCCTTGGCGTTGGCGAGCTCGTCGAACACGGCCTGCATGCCGCCGTCGTACAGGGTCTGGCGGTATTCGACCTTGGGATGGTCGCCGAACACCTTGAGCATTCTCTCCAGCGTCTGCCGGGCGCGGACCGCGCCGGAGCACGCGACGCGGTCGGGCAGCAGTTTCATGCCGACGAGCCCCTTGGCGACGATCTTCGCCTGCTTCTCGCCCTTGTCGGTTATCTCGCGGTCATGGTCGCCCTTGTCGTTGAACGGTTCCGCCTTCGCGTGCCGCATGACCAGCAGCACGTGGGAATAGTTCTTCGCCTTTTTCTCGACCTTGCTGAGATTCACGCCCATTCTTCAGGACCTTTCCGTACGACGTCACTGCCTCCATTGTGGCAGACGAGGGGCGCTCGACTTCCCGTCATCACCAAATCATTGCCTGCCGTTAAGATTCGCCGCGCCTGATTGGGCTGTCAGATCGCCGTCGCCTCGCCTTGCTTGCAGGCCTGGTCGTCCTGCGACAGTCGGGACGTCTGCAGGTCGAGGTCGCGCAGCACCTTGCGCAGCTTGTGGTCCGAAATGTCGCGCAGCTCCAGATCGTCCAGCTGGGCCTCGCGCTGTTCGGGGGTGAGCGAATCGATGTCAGTGGTCGTATCCTTGGTGGCGCGGTCGCGTTTGCGCAGGGCCGCGAACCCCTCCGCCATCGCGCGGGAGACCACAAGGAAGCCGGTGTGGCCGATCATCGCATGGTCCGGCCGCACGGCGAGCCCCTGCGCCTTCCACGTGCGTTCCAGCGTCTCCTGGATGGCGGGATCGGTCCAATGGCCGGCTTCGCGCAGAGCCTCGACGAGTCGGCTCATTTGCGTGGTGGTGGTGATGTAGGCGATGAGGACGCCGCCGGGCGCGATGACCCGGTACGCCTGTTCGAGCCTGTTCCACGGGTCGAGCATGTCGAGCACGATGCGGTCGAAGGAGTGCTCCGGCAGGCCGGCCGCGACCGAGTCGAAGTCGCCGGTCTTGAGGTCCCACCACTGCGGGCGTTCGCCGTAATACAGCGTGGCGTTCGCGTCGGCCACACGGGCGAATTCGGGTCGCAGCTCGATGGTGGTCAGGCGGCCGGACTCCCCCACCGCATCCAGCAGGTTGACGCTCATCGCGCCCGATCCGGCACCAGATTCGAGCACGTTGAGGCCGCTTCGGATGTCGCCGAGCTGGATGACCTGCGCGATGTCCTTCGGGTACATGATCTGGGCGCCGCGCGGCATGGAGAGCACGTAGTCGGCGAGACGGGGGCGCATGACCGCATACTGCCAGCCGCCGATCGCACGGGTCGCCTTCCACGGCTTGTTCCGGTCGCGTTCGGGATGGTCCGCATTGACCTGAGCCTCGCGCTTGGCGGTGACGGTGGTGACGACCACGCCCTCGGTGCGGCCTATCACGTCGTCGTGCAGAATGATCCCGTGCTCGGTCTGGGTGACGCCACCGGCGGTCAGCTGGTCGGTGATCTTCTTGCCCTTGCGGTCGGTGAATTGGATCTTTTCGCCTGCGACGATCGGCCCGCGTCTCGGGTTCATGGCATCTCCTTGGGGTGAGTTTCTGAGCTGTACACAGTTTAGCGTACCCGCGCGCTGCGTTCCGGATGTAGCAGCGAATCGTTCTCAATAAGAAAAGTGCGAGGATTCCGAACATTTCCGCACAATTGAACATTTCAGAGACCGGCAAAATACCGGGCTTATGAAGTAATCCGTGTTCGTTTCCTCACATAACGGACTCGCACCTTTCTTATTGAGAACCATTCGCTGTAACATTGCCTCATGCCGAATATCACGCCGTCAGAAGACCGAACCGTCGAAACCGTCCACGTACCGAATAATCCCACGCTCACCGGCCTGGCCCGGCTCACCCGCAACGTGGCGTATCGCACCGGGGCCGATGATCTGGTGATGGACATCATCGCGCCGCAATCCACCGGCGACGATGATGACCGCCGCTACCCCACCGTGGTGTTCGTGCAGGGCAGCGCGTGGACCACACCGGACCGTGATTACGAGATCCCGCAGCTATCCGAACTGGCGCGAGAGGGATTCGTGGTGGCGACGGTGAACCATCGCAACGCCTCGCGTGACGCCAGTGCCGTGTTCCCTGCCTATCTGAAGGATGTCAAGGCGGCGATCCGGTACCTGCGGGCGAACGCGCGGCAGTGGCACATCGACCCTGAGCGGCTGGGCATCTGGGGCACGTCGTCCGGCGGCAACACGTCTCTGCTGGTGGGGCTCACTGCCGACGACCCGCGGTATGAAGACGGCAGTTATGCCACCGAAAGCGACGCGGTGAGCTTCGTGGTCAGCTGCTTCCCGCCCACCGACATGATGGAGGCGATCGACGCGTTCGGCAACGAAGATGACCCGTTCCGGCTGTACTATTTCGGCCCGTTCGCCGCAGTGGTCGGGGCGACCCATGAAACCGGATTGAGCGACGACGTGCGCCGCCGGGCGGCCGACATGAGCCCGTACCTGCAGGTGCGTGACGGGGTGGCCTATCCGCCGACGATGCTGCTGCACGGCACCGCCGACACCGTGGTCCCCTACCGGCAGTCGGTCAAGATGCACAAGAGGCTTCTCGAACACGGCGTGGACTCGCGGCTGGTGCTGGTCGACGGCGCAGAACACGAGCACGACTTCTGGAGCCCGCAGGTGTTCGATATGATCTTCGATTTCATTCGGGAGCGGTGCTGAGATAATCGGACCGTATTGGGTCGGGGATAACTTGTATTCGATTCCCGGAATAGCTTCTAACAAATGCCGTGTGAGCACACGCACGGCAGTGACACATCAGGCACTATGGTGGCGGGTATGACTTCGGTTCGTGCTGTCGAGCAGCCGCGGATGGGGATTGCCGCGCTGCTCGTTTCCAATATCGGCTGGGGCGTGCTGCCGCTGTATTGGCACGCGCTGTCCGGCATGAATGCCATCAGCGTGCTGGCGTATCGGCTGATTGCCACGCTGGTGGTCATGATTGCGCTGCTGATGGCGTTCCGCCGCTATCGCGCATATCATCGCGCGATAGCCGCGCTTGGTGCGCACAGCGGAGCATAAGGCTGTTCGCGCTGGAACTCGCCACCACAGCTATCAGCGTGAATTGGTTGCTGTACATATATCTGGTGGTCAACGGCCAGGCGCTGCAGACCTCAATCGCGTACCTGACTACGCCTCTGCTCAACGTGGCGCTGGGCGTGGGCATGTTCGCTGCGCAGTCACCGACGTTCCCGTGGATGGCGATCGTGCTCGCCGCCAGTTTCTCCGTCTACGGTCTGCTCAAACGCTACGTGCCGTTGGACGCCGCACAGGCCGAGAACGACAAGGACATGCGGCAATGGGAACCACTGAACAGCATGCTGTTGATTTCCAGCACACTCGCTTTCGCTCGATATGATGACAAACGCATGTGGGCCTATGACGTGATCGAGAATGCGATGACGCGCAATCTGGGATACTCGTTCAGCGAAGAATACGACGAAAGTGCCGAGGATAACGAGGATACGAACGAAGTCGGTGGACAGCCCGGCCCGCGTCTGAACTACGGACCGACCTATTACGCCGCTTTCGTGCACGATCCGGAAGGCAACAACATCGAGGCCATGCTCGTCTGAGCGCTGCCAGCTAAGCAATAACGGAAAAGACAGGTCCCGCCATGCGCAATGTTCGCATGGCGGGACCTGTCATATTCCCAGAGAATCAAACATCTCAGCAGCCGTGTGGAAACGCGGGCCGTTCTCCGCTGAATATTCATGGACTTCCCGCAAGACAGAAAACGTATCAGTAGGAACGGCGCTCTGTTGAGGAAGGTCTAATGAAAGTCGGAACTCGTACGTGTCTGGATTGGAGCACATGTGATCCCCCCCTAGCCCTGGTTACTTGAACAGGTCGAACAGGCTGAACGTGGTCTTCTTGTAGATGGTGTTGTACAGCTTGCGCTTGGGGTGCAGCCATCCCATGCCCTTCTTGCCGTAACCGGGAATCAGCGCACGCTTGACCGCACGGGTGGCGCGGCCCTTCGTGCGCGCGGACAGGCTCTTCTTCCAGCTGGGTGTCCTCATCCCGTATTTCATGGCGGCCTCTTTTCGGAGGACTACCTCACATTGTGCCGCGCCCACAGCAAACCGATAAGTCAGGAACCTATACTTGGCTATGCTCCATCACTCGTCCAGGCACAAGGGGGCAAGGATGCGGTGCGGACCACACCCTATCAAAACATGAACATCAGGAGCCTGCAACTGCATCTCGGAACATGCGATAAGGTGGAACCAATGGCAGAAAGGCGGTGCGGCTATGAGTGCTTGGATGATTCGCGCGGGACACGGTGGGGTGTACGCGGAAGACTGGCTTGACAAGGGGAAGATCGGCATCGGTTGGGATTTTGGAAGCAAGGATATCGCTTCCATGAAACGCGAGCAGATCCGAGCCACATATCTAGCCGAACATCCCAATGAAAGTAAAAACAGGGTGGCTGCCATCGTCAGTCAGGTGTACCGTTTCGCACACGAGATGACACAAGGACAGACCGTCGTCATGTACGATCCGGCGAGTCGTCTTTATCATATTGGCGTCATCACCGGTGATTGCGTTCCCACGCGTGATGAAGATGACCCCGCCTATACCCGTACCGTTCGTTGGGACACATCCGCATCACGCGATGCGCTCAAGCAATCCTCCAAAAACTCCCTCGGCGGCATCCAGACTATTTTCGCCGTGTCGGATGAGGTCATGAACGACCTCCGATCAGCCACGGGGACTTTGCAGCCGATTCCGGAGGAAGCGGCAGTCGAAGACGCCTCCGACGACAATGAGGACGCCCGCGCCGCCACATATGATAATGGCATCGAGCTTATCAAGGACCGCGTGAACCAACTTGACTGGGAGGACATGGAACGCCTCGTGGCAGGACTGCTCAAAGCCATGGGATATTGCGCTCGGATCACGCCGAAAGGGCCGGACGGCGGCCGCGATGTCATAGCATCTCCCGATGCCCTTGGACTGGAATCGCCACGTATCGTGGTCGAAGTCAAACACCGCAAGGGTGCCATGAGAGCACCTGCGATCCGTTCCTTCATCGGCGGCCTACGCGCAAACGACCGCGGACTTTATGTCTCCACCGGAGGTTTCACCAGAGAAGCCCGATATGAGGCGGACCGCTCCAATGTTCCCATGCGCCTGCTCGACCTTGATGGATTTGTTCGTCACTACGTTGACGTGTATGACAAGACCGATGAGGAGACGCGCGATATTCTGCCGCTGACACGTATTTGGTGGCCTGCGTAGAAAAGACACAGCCGCCTAATAATACTCATCGTTGCTTATCAAGAAGATGCGACTAGACTCATCGATTTCATTCTTGACTTTCTTATTCATACATAACATCGCACAAAAACTGTGAGTATATGAGTATATGACAGTATTACTTATCAAAGTATCTGCCATCTTCTCAGTACTTCTATTTACTGGACTCTGCTTGGCTTGCTGCTTTTAATAGAGAAGTTATAGCGGACAGATTCTTCTCCGAAAAACCACGACCGGCAATTGCTTCTGCAACAGCTGACTCATTTTCGCCAATATCTCCTTTAACGAAGATGCGCTCAGCAATTTCCTTGGTAATTGATTTTTTATCCTCCGTCTCAAGATTTGCTATAAAAGGCTCATACTGACGTAATGTAAGTTCCGTCCTTTTAGCTGATTTCGCTTCTCTCTGATTAAAAGTCCCCCTCCTAAATAAAAAACCAGCAATGGTGAACGACGCGATAGATACCGTCACCCGAAAAACAGAAATGGCTGTTTCTTTATCCTCAACCGCATTGAGAGCAAATCCGACAAGGAAGATTCCCACTACTGAAAAAGCAATGGCAAGAATGTCGTATACGAGTGTTGCAACCGTTTTATTCCTTGCATATTTCCCATATGAATCAGCGATGACCCATCCACTAATACTGCTTGATCTCTTTTGGACTTGCTCAAGTAATATTTCCGCCGAACGATTAATTTCTTTAATATTTTTTAAATAACTTTCAGTGATTTGTTCTATCGATTTCTCAGCATTTTCTTTAGCAGACACAAGAAAATCTTCATATTGTTCACCCATCTCCTTACGCCTTGCATTTATTGCCTCTTCAATTTCATCGGTTCTTTTTTCCACCACCTCTTTTGTTTCAACAATTTCATTTTTTGTTGATTCCAAGAAGTCATCAAATTCATCTTTTAAAGAATCAATTTTGTCAGCCTGATCGCGAATTTCCTTGATTCTTTTTTCAGCTTCGTCAACATAATGATTGTACGTTGACTGCGCAATATCAACTACTCGTCGTCCATTATGTGCTGGCCAAGAAGAAGCAAGATGCTCAAATGCTCGATCAATATATGATTCAAGACTACTGCTTGAAAGATAATCCCGAATATATCCGAGATCATTATTTAACGTATTTAAAGTAGACTCAGACACATAATAGCAGTTTGTATTTTTTCTTCTCTCGATGTCCTCCAAAAGATACATCAGATAATTCCGCATTCCCGGAGACAAAGAGTTAATATACTCATCTTGTTTAATCTCTGAGACCATATTCCATACTGAACTATTTTCATACGCATTTCTATCTCTCATAGAATCCTCACAGACTATCGTTCAATTCGCCTATACGTGACCTTGCATTCCTTGACGCGGCGGAGCTGCTGATGGCGCAGCAGCGGGTTAAGCCAATCGCCGTCAACGATTTTTTGGAAGATGTCAAGCCCCCGGCCGGGAAGAATCTCCCATCCGGTATCCGAAGTAATGGAACGGTCGTGCAAAGTGTCTCTGAATTCGTAGGTGAGGTTCACGCCCAGCTGTGAGAACGCCGATGCCAGTTCGTTCAAACCATTTAACTGCGCTTCCACGAATCCAGGATCATTATGTCCGGTCACCAGATGAACGGCTACATCCTCATCGGGTTTTTTGCATCTGAGCAGCATTTCCAAGAACTCGGCCAGATTACGCAGCTGGTACGGCTTACGCACATACGCATCCTCTACAACGATTTTCTTCGCACCAGCCAAATATGGCCCGAATAGTTTGTAATACGTGATTCCACGTTGGTTTTCGACCAATTCCCACTGCTTTCCGTCGGCCTTTGCCGCAAGGCGCTCGACTGGAGTCATCGCGGCTGTTTCTTGCTGCCGCGCTACGGGAAGGGCATTGGCGTTCTCAGAAGCACCGGCTTCGCCCTCGCTACCCGCAATTGCCACGTCATCACCGGCAACAAACGATTCCGCCTCGCTCTCATCTTCCGAATTCTCAGCTACACGCCCACGCCAATACAACTGCGGGTAGTCAAGCTCTTCCAAGGTCTGCACGGCGACTACTTCACCGTCGCTCACACGCTTGTAGGTAAACTCGACCTCCTCCATGGTGGAGTCGATGCGGCACAGCTGGTCCTTGACGCGCTTGCGGCCCTCGATGGCGCAACGCAGCAACGGTTCCATCTGTTCAGGAGTGGCCTTGCCGTCCGGGTAGATGAGCTTCATCAATCCGGAGAACGTCTTTTTGATGCCGTCCTTATCTCGCGTAGACAGTGTGGAAGACAACTCGAAATACTTTTCGAACCGGTCGCTGTAATCGGCATCGCGCAAGTTGTGCAGGATCTCCGCCAGATAGTCGACAACGAAACCGAATCCACTGGTGAACATCTCGGAACGGATCTGTTCGAACTCCCAACCCGGCAGATAGAAGTGAATACGATCCAGGAACGCCGGATCGTGATACTGTTTCGGCAGTTCCTCGAACAGGTCGGAATTTTTCAGCATGTACGGCACATTATGCGAGGTGTTGCCCACGAACACCATGCTCGCCTCGCCTTGGAACGTCTCGACGCCACGGGAGAACGACTTGTTGGCCATGTAGTTCTTCATGATGTCCACCAAATCCCGGCCGGCCTTCTTGGCCTTGCCTGCGAACTCGTCGAACGCCACCGTATCCCAATAGCCCACAAGCCCCAAGTGTCCGTTGGAATTGTTCACGAACAGTTTGGCCACTGTCACTTCCCCGCCGGATATGAGCATGCCGTGCGGTGAGAATTCCGAATAGATGTGCGATTTGCCGGTGCCTTTCGGCCCGAGTTCGACCAGATTGTAGTTTCGTTCCACAAACGGCACCATGCGTACCAGATGCAGCAGTTTCGCCCGGTCGGAGAATAGATCGGGATTGAACCCAATGGACTGCATCAGCAGATCGATCCATTCGCTATCGGTGAATTGCAAACGTTGCTGCATGTAGTTTTCGCGATCATCACGCGACATCTGCACAGGCTTGAGCTGTAGCAACTGCCATGGCACTTCACGCGGGTCGCCGGAATATGCGTAGCCGATCTGACACATGCACCAGATGCCCGTCACCAGCAGTTTCGGATAAGCCTTTACAAGGCTTGGATCGACAATGACCTGACTGATGCCGAGATTGGAGAACGTCGCCTCATACAGGTCGGTTTTGTCATTGAGCACCACCTGCACACGGTCGATAATCCTGTGGCTCCCCTTCTCTCGGATCTTCGACTGGATAAGATTGGCTTCCTCACGATGCACATAGTTGTTTGCAAGAATGGCACGCACTCGATCCACACCCGACTCGATACTGGCCTGGTCGGTGTTCGTGGCATATGCGCTGAGCAGGAACTCCAGCACATATGAAGGCACCAGTGCATTGCCCTTGACCTTGTTCACCAGATCCTTGCGGACGGTGACCCCGGGGAACATATCAGTGATCTTAGCGTCCAACGCGGTCAGGGAATTCCCATCCGTGTTGTGTTCAGGACTTTCAATCCAACCGTTCTGGCTCATACCCTGCTCATTCATTGTGTTACCCCTTACGGTCGCTTTCCTCTGTGCTCATCCAATTCAGTCGAAGAATCCGGCATCGTCGGCCACCACGCCCTGTTTGAAGAAGTATCGTGCCTTCTGGTCAAGCATGACCAGCACATTTGACCCATCTGTCTTCTCACGCAAGCGCAGTTCGATATTCGTTCCATTGAACCGTTCCGCGTCACTGGTCAGCATGAGTGTAGCCGTCACATGGCGTTCGCTTTTCTCCTGCCCGAGTAGATCGAAGGCGACCGGCGTCTCATTGGAGATGAGCACATCATTGCCTGCCGTGTCATGTCCCCACAATCCGGCCAATACGGTACGTGCGCGGATTTTTCCTCCAACGGGCTCGTTCTGGAAGAATTCCACAGTCAACTGTCTGCTGGAAAGCCTGTCGGTTCGTTGCAGAATAGTGAATTCCACAGCCCTCACATCGTCGGCCGCGGAACGCCCCTTACTGACATGCAGCACAGGAACGACGATTTCCTGCAATGCTGCTCCTCCATGCACATACTTCACACCGGCGCCCTGCATGCGCAAGCGCATGATGGAGTTCGGCACTTGAATGCTTATGCCTTCATTCCGAGGATCGTCCATTCCTATCTGCGCGGCATTGAATGTCACGAACGCGCGACCCGGAGCAAGATTGGCCCCGATGGAGAATCGCCGCTTTCTCACCCATACTGCATCGCCCTTGGGCTGTTCGCTCAACCATTCTGTACTGTCCAGATCTCGGTCCTGATAGAGGAATCCGTGATCCGCAGTGATGATCATGTTATGAACGTTGCCGCTGGCAAGTTTTTTGACTACTTCGCCCAGTTCCTTGAACGTCTTCTCGCATGCGTCCACTGTTTCCGATTCCGTTTTCTCCGTATCACCGGTGGCGTCGATATGGTTGTGATACACATACAGCACGTTGCAGGATTTATATAGTTCTTTGATTTCGCTGACTTTCAGCTTTGTCAAATCGTCATATCTAATCGCTTTGCCGCCTACGGCCGAAAGAATGGCGGCGCGCGCTTCGATTCCTTTGGTGCTGCGTCCATCCGCCAGAACATACAAACGGTCTTTGCTGTCGAATTCGAGCGAACCGTGCGGCAGCAACGCCGCCATGCCAAGTTGCGTATAGGATGGCAGAACGCTGTATTGCATGGTCAGTTTCGCACTGAAACGACTTTCCCTGTCGATGCGTTCGGACAGTTCCTGCGCAACCTCATAACGTAGCGCATCGGAAATGATCACGGCGATTTTTCTGCCGGACTTCAATACCGGCGCGATTTCACGTTCATAGAAATTGGTTTGCGCGTCCATGTCTATGAACTTCCATTGGCTAAGCGTATCGACTTGTTTTTGCCATGCCTGACCCAGATCCTGCTGATATGCCTCGTAGGCGCTTTGCAGATCATCGTCCACGCTCACCGCATCCGGGTTGGCACGATGCCATGCGAGCACATATTTTCTGTATGCGCCATCGGCCTTGTACAGCTTTTCGGCATACAGCTTCATCCCTTGTTCCGGTGAGCTGATGGTGCTGATGAGTTCACCGCATTCAGCCAGAACGGCACGAAGCCTGCTTGCTGCGGCAATGCACTCATATTGGTCGGCATATTCTGCGTACCAAAGCTTCTGCTTGCGCCCATTGATGATCCGTTGCACTTGGTCGTCTGTAATGGACTGCGAACCCAACCGTTCGAACAGCTTGTTGACGATCATCTCGTCCACGTCGCGGAACAGGTCCCGGTCGGCAAGCTCCTCCACACTCATATCGGCGATTCGAGTGGACAGGTGCAGTTCCTCCACGGCATTCTCGGAAAGATTCTGCAACACCGTGCGCATGTCGATGTTCTTATACCAGTCGTCCCAGTCGCGAATATTGTTCGCATAAGCGGAAACGGCGTTCCTGCCATCGGAGAATCCGTTCCATGCGAGCTGGAACAGCCATAGCACGAAGTCCTTCACTGTCGGCTCGCTGCCGGCATCGGCATCCACATCAAAACGATAAATGCGCCGTGTTCCAGTCCAATGGAACGTGCTTAATCCCATGCGTTCGATTGCAGCGATGCCGGAATCGTCACTCTGCGAATATTGCGTAAGCAGCTCAGCCCAGATGTCTTGCATGCTGTGCCGATCATCTTTCAGTTGCAGCAGCGTGGCGATCATCTTCGCTTGGAAATCGGTGGCGTCGTCGTGCGCGTTAAGACGTTTCGCGAGACGCTTGGCGCGTTCTTCGCTGTCGAAGAACTTTGGTACGCCCCTCATTACTTCCAACCACTCGTTTCGGGTGTCGGCGGAGGCTTCCGGCAGTGTTTCCGTAAGCGTCACGGCGAGTTTGTCCATGGTGAACGTGGGGCCGTATGCCAGTTCCAAATCCAACAGCCAGTCGTCCTGAACTGCCGGGGCCGGCTCCGTCAGATATACAAGGAATTTTTGATTCGGCTGCTCGCGGAACATGCGGTAGCGCACCGTGAACGGAATGTACCGCCTGTCATTCTCATCCCCAATTTCCGGAGTGATGAGTTCAACCTCACGCAGTATCTCATCGGTGGCGCGCTCCCCCACCAACGTTTCCATGACATCCGCGTACTGTTTCTTATCGTCGCGCCAGAATACGATGCGTCCATGTTCGCTTAACTGGCTGAAACGTCTGGCGAGCAGTCTTGTTACTTGGCTATTCTCACTCATGCGGTTCCGTCCTTTTCTTCGCTTCAGCGTATCGAGTGGCGCGGGCAGCACCAATTTTCACTGCACTGCCTTCCTCTATTAGGCTCTTCAATATTCGTTGAGCCTGCCTTTCCTGCACACCCAGTATCCGTATGGCGTCAGAGATAGAAATACTCGCATTCTTACGCAGCGCATCAAGAATACGCTCCTTCTGGGATGGAACCACTGCAATGGCGGCATTCGGAGCAGCACTCGTTTTTGAAGTTGTTCCTTCCACAATCCCGTCATCAGAAAGCGAATCCCGTCGTAATCCCGTCGTAATCCCGTCATCAGAAACTGTCTCCGAGCCATTGCGATAGATATTGATACGCAGATCCGTATCGCCGCCAAGAAATTCCGGCTCAGGCAATCCGGCATCGCGCACCTCCTGCATCACGCGCAGGATGCCGCTCCCCCAGTGCTCGATATAACCCATGTATTCAAAAGCAGAGGCCAATGCCTCGTTGCGGATTTTCGAATAGCCCTGCTTCATGCGTTCAATGGTCTGCCCCATTGGCAAGCGCCCGGGCGAAGTGATCTCCAATCGATTATCGTAGATCGCGATCTGAATGCTTGAATGGTCGATATAGCTGCGATGCACTATCGCGTTGACAATCAGCTCTCGAACGGCGTCCGGTGGAATCTCGTACACATCCTGCCGGTACACGCCCTTGAATCTGGCACCCATATGGATGTTGCGCAGCACATACTGGTAGGACTCTTCGATAAGCTCCTGCGGAGTGCCGGCGAACTCACGCCGATCCACAAATACGGCTTTGGTGGTTCCCTTAAACACGCCGCATTGCACCACGGATCGGACTGCCTCATTGCCAGACAGAATCGCATAAGCGTTGGTGGGCACCAATTGCCCGTCCTGTTCTGCCAGCACGCCCCATTGCAGCAACTGTTTCTCCGTAACCGTTTTGACTTTTGCGGGGTCTTCGGCGTTATTCTTCGCGGTTTTTGTCAGACTTTCGCACAGTGCTTCAATGTCTTTTTCCGTTACGGACAATCCAAGGCATTGTACTTGGTCGAAGCTCCGATTGCTGCCTTCAATGGTCAGCTCCCGAATGGTGGGCTGGTCTGCTTGACGCGTGGTGCCAGCTACGCGAACGAATGTTCCCTGTTCCTGGCCGAGCGACTTGATATGGTACGGACGCTGCAAGCCGGGAGCGATCTCGGCCACAATAACCGTCTTGCCGTTCACATCATGCATGGTGATGTCGGGAATAATCAGCGGCTCGCAGCTATTGACGATGGCGTCCGAAATGGAGTCCATTACCGTGAACACCTTGTCTTCGGCAATACCAACCACGCGAAGCGTTTGGTCTTCGACACCGAACACCAAGCAACCACCCTGTCCATTGGCGAACGCCACCGCGGTTTTGGTGTAGTTGATGCTCCTGGAGGGAGGTGTGAGCTTGTACTCCACATTCTTGGATTCGCCATTCAACAATGTTTTAATACTCATATCCCACCTTCTTCGCCGACATTACGCACCTTCTCCTTCGAAAGAAGGACTCCAAGTATCTGAGATGATACGCTTCTGCTTCGCTAAAGACACTAATGGATTAACTTTACCAATTCCAAACTTATCGATTAGATTCTGCAATAATTCTTCTACTCGCCATACATAAGGAATATCAGATTGCTTAAATAAACACGTATAAAAATCAATAAATGCCTCCGCACATTCCTGCGGAATATCATCAATATTTTTAAGCATAATAAGGTTGATAAAATCCCTCCCCATAATTCTTGGGAAATTATCAGAAAGATACTTCATTCCTTCTTTAAGATGCTCATCCAACAGAGGAATTAGTTCAGCAAAAGCAATTCGCTCTTTTTCACTCCAGTTCCGTCCTTTGCCGGCATGACGATCTTCAATAAATCGATGGAGCCATAAATCCCACACCATATTCTTGCCTTTGGAATCAAGCCGGAATTTGAAAGCCCACACAATCCGGTCCATGAACAAAGGAGCATAAATGCCATTCCCAGCTGTCACGACTTTAGACAAAAGTTTCGCTCTCCGTTTATCTTCCAATCCAGCATAAGTAACTATCCAAAATATCTGTAAGAGAAAGCTTTGTTTCTTATAATCATCCAAATGAGACAGATATTTAAACTCATCAAGACAGCTCTCATAAAAAGCTATGTCAATAAGTCGAATATTAAGAATCGGATTCGGGAGCATCACATTCCAAATAAACTTCGTGCCCGCTTTTTTCATTAAATCAGGCAACCAGCTCTCTGTGTTTTCCCGATCAAGCGAATGAAGCATATTGATATTTGTAAGCAATGCTGTCCAAACGAGCGGGGAGAAGTCACCTTCATCATCTACAAAACGACGAACCATCTTCTTTTCGAGATCATCAAGACCATTCCAAGAATCAGCTCCTTGCCTATATCTCCAACGGATTCTGCCCATCCAGAAATAAGCGAGTTTACCAGGCCAACAATTCAAGGAATATGTAACTGGATCGTTCTGCCATTGCTGATCTTTACTTGCGCTGAATGTCGAGCTATATCGTTCCCAAATTTGCAACGCGATATCACTCATTATCTGTAAAGTTTTCGCGGTAATCGTAGTCTTTTCCCCATCAATCTGTCTATTCAGGAAAAACGACACTGCGCTTACTTCATCTTGCCCCATCTTCGGCAATAGCTTCTTCAATAAATCAAGAACCAATATTTGTTCATCATCCAGGGATGCCTCACCCCACCCACGAATGATTGAGCAACTATATTGAACTGCGTCACTTTCTTTATGCCGATTGACAAGTTCCCAAAGAGTAAATCCCACCCGAGGATTATGCGAAACAACTTCAGAGATTTGATTATTAATACTCAAAGAATCAAATTTAACCGTTTTATCTTGGTTACCAAACATTTTTTCTTCGAGAACAGACGGACGGTTCTCCAAAATATCAATAAATTGCTCATCAGTAATTCCAGTAGTCACACTGCAAACCCCTTCAGAATAAATATGGAAATCTGCATGCTCTCGCGGCAAAAAAATATATTTCCGAGCAAGCTCATTCTTCCACTTCTGAGCCTCAGGCCAATTCCCCATTCCACCATTCATATGCTTAAGAAGCCATTGAAGAACATCAAACTGCTCATAAAACGCTGTTCGTTCATCAGAATACGTTTCCTTGAGGGAATCAAGTTTATTCCTCAGATATTCTAGTATGTTTTTCTTCGAATTCTCTCCCATGCTCGGAGCGGCTTCTTTAAGAACCATATAGACTTCATGATGGGCATCCAAGTCAAATAAATAATCATGTTCGAGAATCCAAGTGATTTTACGGTTCGCATCCCAATCCGAAAAAGCAATAGTATTGATCGCCAAACGTTTGAGAAGTGCAGATCCGCTGTTCCACCACCGATATATCAGACTATCCTGTTGATCTTTATGACCATGCGCATAATCACGAAGAATGTCGACAAACACAGATTGCAAATCAGACACATATAAATTCTGATCGCTAGGCTCTATCGATGGCCTACTTAAACAAGAGTATTCATTTTCACCTTGATAGGCTTGTAATAGAGCACTCGCTCTTTGCAAGCTTGATTCAGCAAGAAATGCCATCTTATTCATATCGAAATTCAAATGATTATCAAGCTCTTCTATCCTGTCATATGGCCACGCAATCTCAGCTCTAGGCCTTATGCCATTCCCTTGGAAAAGGGTAGTCAGTTTTAAATATGGGCGAATAATGAGAGATAATATTTGAGGCGAGATGTCTGAATTGTAAAGTAATGATGGATCAATAAATTTATCAAGAACACTTGGAGCGGAATGACCCTGCATAGAAGTCATTAAAACGGTAAAGACCGGAATTAAATCCCGTCTGCCCCAATGGCTGATGCAATAACTGACACATTCATGCAATTGCTCAAATAACCAATCAGACATCGATGATTGCAACTTGCAAAGCACATACAGCACAAAATCTCGTTCTTCCGGCTTTTGCACAAAATCGACAAGGAACCAATCCAGCAGAATCTTCTCGTTCTGAGTCTTTGGGGCCCTTTCTGTGAAAACTTCCCGGAACGCGTCCGAGCTCATCAGCCAAGATAGCCATTCCCTCTTTATCTTCGATTTGGCTGTCTCTTCTTGACCTTCTTTTCTCTCAACAATGTCGACAAAACATTGCGCGCCCTCGGCTGTAGATAAAGCAGCGCTGGCATAGTCAAGATCAACAGCATCCTTCGGAACGCCATTTTCGATAATGCCCGGTAAACGTTTTTTGTAGGCATTGTAGTCCGAGGATATATAATCAGTCCAAGCGGTTAGCGCTTCAACTAACGCATGATGCCCATTAGCAGCAGGATAGGGAATTGGAATAATTCCATTATGTTGCCATTCATTATCTCTTCCGTCCATATCCTCCTCAGAGAGGAAAATGTACCGAGGTCTGGCGTGGGACGAAATACCCAATGCAAGATATCGCATAATGACATCGCCAAAGCTGTAGCCAATGAATACAACCGTGTATGTCTCAAATAGCTTAAGTAGAAAACGTGTCGCCCAGCCCTCTGAAAGGTAAGCCCGAGCAAAATCCCTATCGTCAAGGACTATTTCGCGATCAGGGCTATCCACTGAACCATGCAAGTACAACAATCCTGAGAAATCGCTGCCGATGGGGACAGCCGGTCCATAATAGCTTCTGCCTAAATCACAATTCTGCTTTTGCGCAGCTTCCTCAAGAAGAAGATCATAATTTGTTGTCACAATGCGCGGAGTTTTTACGCTACTAGCAAGTCTGACGATGGCCTCATGTGTGGAATTGCAATGAATATCATCACCACGCATAATATCTTTAGTTCGCTTATGGACATTGAAATTGTCAGGCAACATCCCGATAAAACGATCTAGCTGCTCATCATCACAAGGCCGGGACTCGTCTGCCTCATCAGCAAGCATTGCGGCTAACTGATTGTAGGAGGGCAGATTGGCTGGAGGATTAAATGAAGCTCCCGCACCGACAAAGAAAACCACTTCATCCTTCGCGGCGGCGTCGAGTAACTGTTGAGGAATATTTACATCTGCCGTGATCCACATAAGCTGACAACTACTCCTTGCCCAACGGATGAACGGGCCAGGTCCAGGTGGAGACTTCTTTGCGCTTTCGCTCGATGGCGGGGATGGAACGCAGGGCCTTGCCCATGCGCAGGTAGTTCACCAGCACACCGTCGTCCAAATCGATTTCCAGATTACGGGTAGCCAGCGGGTACAGGGTCTGATCCTCATAGTCCTTGCATTCAAGAACGGCCTTGTGCAGTTTGGCGGCCTGCTTCTGGTCCGCGGTACGGTCGGAACGCTCCAAACCATCGGCGATGTCGGCGATTTTGCTAGTGTAGTCACGCAGATAGTTGAGCACCACGTTCGTGGTTTTTGGCGTATACCGATGCAGATACACGAGCGCCTTGAATGAGCCTTTGTTGTTGGTTTGGCTGGAATACTGCCAGTAAATCGGACGGTTCGAGTACATCTTCACATGGTCGTTGTAGAAATCATTCACGAAATACTTGCGGATACTCTTGCCCAGCACCTGTTCGATGTAGGCGATGTTCGCGGCCAGATTCTCCTTGCCGAACGCCACGGTAAGGAACCTGCGGAACCGTGTCACGATATCATCTTCGAAGCAGTCCATCTCCGTGACCGGAATGACATTGTCCGCGTCCGGCTCGAATGACGGGTTCGGAATCTGTGCATGGAAATCATTAAGTGTTTCACCCTGCGAAGCGAGAATCAAACCAGGCTTATCGAGCGAATACCTGCCGAACATGCAGCCCACCGCATACGAAATGAGCTCCTTGACGACATCTTGAGCGAATTTCTCGTTACGCACTTCCGGAGTATCCTTCGGATATGCGAACTCGACGTTGCGCTTCAGCGACACGCGTTCCAACAGTACATCGCACGGCACGTCATCACGCACGCCATACGCGTCCGCAACCATCTCGTTATTACGGATCTCACGCTGGCGCTGTTCCTCAGATACACGATCCCAGTACTCACGAAGATGCGATACCGCCTCTTCAAGCAAATCTCCCACTTGTGCACCCTGATTAGGATCGAGCAACGTGAATCGCTGGAAATCCCACGATGTCTCGAACGAGTTCCAATCCTTCGCAGAGACACTAATTATCTGTGTAATGATGGATTCAGCTAGATCAGGTAACTGGCAGAAAGGCAACTTAGCAATTTGTCCAACCTCGTAATTGAGCGTTGGAGACAATGCCGAGAGCAGAAGCTGAACAGTTGACGAATTTACCATACCCAATAAGTTCAACAACTCGGTATTTTCGCATGGGAAAAATGAACAACCAGCAACATCAAAAACAAATCCTTCTCGGTAAAGCCTAAATGCAGGTTGGCCTGAAGAAATTTTCGACCACGAAATAGCTGGTTTAAAAAAGTAATCTCGTCCATCGTGCCTAAAACCAGGCAGATTCAACATCCGTTTCTGACCCATGGAATCATACCGCAAAATAAATTGTCTATTGCCGAACCACTTTCTGTATTCCCCACCTTTGTTGTATGGGAACCACCCGTTTGCATGATTTGCTTCCTCACGCGTTTTACAATACAGATAAACTCGCTTATAGCTCACTTCAGACCACAGGCGAAGCATTGATTCATTATTGCCCGTGGACATCCCATGCTTGCAGACAGCTTTTGATGACAAACTTTTTAAGCTAAAAAGCGATAAAACGTCCTCACTGAGCCAATAGACAATTGGCGAGCCGGGGATTTGCGCGAATTCGTGCTGGCTCACCTCGAAGCGATAATCCACATCTCCCTTAATCGCATTGATGCAGGCATTTGATTGATTATCGTCACCAGAGACATTCACTAACCGGATATACGTACCATTCCCGCTACTGAAACCATTTTTGAGAGTGAAAGCTGTGGTGGAAACAACTTCACCACCAATGCTGTCGAATGCCCCGGCACCAAGATGCGCCATAGTTTCGATGGACGAGGAATCAAGCAACTTACGTCGCAAATCCTCGAAAGATGAGAGGAACATCCAGCTTTGCATGGTAATCATTCCTAGCATCGCACCATGCTGAATGAACTGCCGATTGCACAAAATGAACGCGGCGAAGAGATCGGCTTTGCCATCCTCATAATGGTCCTGCACGAACTGTTTAAGTTCGCCACTCATGTTCTTCGCACCCATATATGGCGGGTTCGCCACTACTGCCGCGTATTTACGTGCGAGGTACCTTGTTTGAGTAAATACGTCCTCTGCATGTTCACGCAGAAGTGGGTCGAACAACGTATCGATGCCATCCTCGCTTTCCGGTGATGACGCCGCCAATTCAACAAGCTCCTGTGGCGGCTGAATCAGCGAACCGTACACGTCCGCCTTCGCATAGGTGTTCCATACCGTGGAGTCCAGATTCACCTGGTATAGGTCATTCAGCTCGGCGACTTCGTCTTCCTTGAACGCAATCGGCGAAATGTGCTGAATGTTCGGCTCCACCTGCTTCTTGAAGAATCTGCGGGAACGGGAGCGTGCCTTCATGGTCAGGGCGAAGGCGGCAAGGCTTGCGGCTCGTTCATCGATTTCCATGCCGTACAGGTTGTGCTTGAGAATCAGGCCGGGAATATCGCTCGGCGCATACCCCTCCTCCTCGTAGATCTCATACAGCAGGTCGAACGCGTAGGTGAGCATGTGGCCGGAACCGCATGCGGGATCGCAGACGGTCAGGTCTTCAGGCGCTTGGATGTTGAGAACATCCTCGTTCCCAGTGGAATCATCCTCCGAAGGCTGAATATAGTAGTCCCAGTTCTTGTGCAGCTGGCTGTCTGGATGGGACTGCATCCAAAGCCTGCCAACCGTGTTCTGCACCAGGTAGCGCACAATCCAGTCCGGCGTGAATAGCTGCGTGGCTGCGGGAATCTCATCGGCTCCGGCCTTGTGGTTCTTCTTGAACCCGTCCATCACCTCGTTCTTGCGCTCCGAAATGTAGTACTGGTACAGCCAGCCGATGATCTCCACATTGCCGGACGGATCGTCAACACCGCAATCCTCCGGGGTCATGACCTCCACCGCATTCCTCAACACGGAACCCTCGGCGAGCAGATCGGCTGGCATGAGCAGTTCATCCACCCTGCCGGCCTCCTTGCCGACGTTTTCGAACATGAACGGCAGGTTATGATTCCAGAACCGGCATTCGGATTGCAGCAGCAGACCATAAGCCAGGCCCTGCGGATCATCCGCCAAAATGGAACCACTCAGCAATCCTTCAATGCGCTCTTTGGCCTTATCGTTCACGTGCGCCGAGAACACCCTGCTGTCATACTCGCCTCGTTTCGCCGCTGCAAGCACTTCCGGCAGACCATTCGTGCTGGTCAGGCCAGCTGGAGAGACCACCGGCGTGCCGGTGAACCCGTGCACATCCATGTAACGGAACGCGATGATGCGGTTGAACCACCGGTACGCATAACGTTCCACCACATGTCTGCGGCCCTCTACGCCGCCACCGGCCTGCCCGATCTCACGCTGCAGAAAATCGAACGCACGCGGGTCGTCAACCTGGGCGTCGGAATTCGGCACCAATGCGGCGTCAAGCCGTGCCTGTACCGCATTCATGAGCTGGCGGCGCGCATCCGTTGCGAAGGCTTGCAGTTTCGACGTGTTCATAGCAGGATCTTCTTTCCATTTTCAATGGCGGCGATAAGCTCACGGCGGTAGGCATCAAGGAAGTCATCCACATCATCCTTGGTCTCCAAGGCGTCCTTGGTATGCGGCCTGCTGATGGTGGCGAACGACACGGCCACGCGCGGGGTTTCCTTTTGTTGCGATTCAGGAATGTTCGCATCCATCGGCGTAGTAGCTGTAGCAGCCTGCGCTTCACCTGCGAGCGCGGTCTTCGGCCTCGGCGCGGAGGCTGCTAGTGCGTTGATGAGTTGCGGGTAAGTGCGTTCGCTCAGTTCGTGTATGCTTTCGCGCATTTTGTAGATGAACGGTATGTGCTGCATGCGTTCCGCCACTTGGTCCAGTTCTGTCTCGACCTTGGTTTGCGCGGCTTGTGTTGCGTGCTGATATTCGGTGGAATCGTGGATTCTGGCGCGAATATCTTCCACGTCTCTAAGTGCGTTGGCGCGTTCGGTTTGGATGGTTGCGTCTGTTGCCTCACGCAGATCGTCAATGGCAGTCTTGAATTTATTGGTTCTGCGGAAGATGTTCGGGTCGTTTGCCAGCTGTTCCGCGGATTGGTACAGGCTTGCTGCCGTAGTGCCAGATACATAGTCGATGTTCGGCTTGTTGTTTTTCAGCCATTCCAATCCGTCTGCAAGAATCCTGGATTGGGAGCCGTTGAGGAAAGCGATAATCGGGTCGATTACGTCTTCTTTAAACTCGAGCAGTTCGTCGGAACCGTTTTCGGTTTCTTGTGCGGTGAAATCGCCGAGCAGCCAGTCCTCGCCCATTCCGGAGGCATAGTTGATTTTCTCAATGGCCTTGTCGAGCTGCTGCACAAAGCCGAATCGGGCATTGCGCACGCGCAGCTGGGTCAGACTCTCCGCTTCCCGCTTAAGTCGCGTGGTAACGGCCTCCGCCAGATCAATCGCGTTCGATGGCAGGTCGGCGGCGGTGAGTCCAAGGAAATCCCTGGCGAAGTCACGTAGCTGTGAAACTTTTCTCGTGTCGAATACGCGTGGCAAATCCACTCGGATGGAGTCCTGCTTCTTCGTTTCTCTAAGCAAACGGGCGGCCTCACTACGCTGCACCGGCTTGCCGTCCAGCGTCAGCGTGATTCTGTCGGAACCATACAGGTGGCCGATGCATGCGAGCGTGGCAGCGTACGGCCAACCATAGGGAACGTTGCCGTAGGCATCAAGAAGGCTCTTGACGGTGGCGACCATGCCTTTGCTTTTGCCACGACTGACCGCGGCGAACACATCATCGGCGGGAACGTCGAGCTTGTCCTGCACTGCGTTCATGCCGTCAAGCATGCCAGGCTGGTGCTGCGAAGCGTTCATGATGATGCGAGCGAGATCCGTTTCCTCATATCGTTGCCCACCAAGTAGGGAAAAGTTCGTGTAGTACCGGCCGATGAGCGTTCCAAGCCCTTCCGCCATACGCGCCTGCACCTCGGTGGATTTCACTTCCACTTTTCCGCCGTTATAGTCGAACTCGCCATTGGCCGCGGCTTTGACGATGCGGGTACGCAGCTCCGTGTAAAGCCTTTCATTGGCGACGCTCTTGCGGGAGATGATCTGCTGGCGCACTTCTGACTGGCTGTTCTTGTCGGTGCGCATGAGGTATGTGTAGGTTTTCACGTACATGCGCAGATCATCGAACAGTGTCCTGTCGGACATATCCAACAGCAAAGTGATGGTGTCGCGCATACCCATGCCCATGCGAATGGCATCGGCACGGTCCTGCGCATTGGTCGAAGTGACCACGTTCAACCAGATGGGCTGTTGCGCGGACTGTTGCACCCCATCGATGCGCAAACCATAGCGGAACTGGGCACGCTGTTCGCCGTATGCCACGGTCATCTTGCCGAGCACGTCACTGACCAGGATCTTCTTCAGCTCGTCGATTTCCTTGCTGGAGTCGATGTCCGTGCTTTTGATCTCCTGCTCGATATCCTGCTCTTCGTTGGTCAGATAGTTGTAAGTATCCCCCACACGCTGCACATACGTATCTTTTTCCAACTCTCCCAGAACATACTTGATGTTCCGTTCCAGTTCCATCACGTCCATGTCGAACTGGTCAGTCAGCAGAATGCGCAGGTTATGCGGTGTGGTGGGGAATCCGTCGACATGCTTGACCAGCAGCAACACCTTCAGCAGGCGCACGCCCAGTTCCTTTATATCGGAGCCAAGTCTCTTTTCAGCTTGGTTGATACGGAAGTTCGAGGTTGATTGGATGGCGTCGGCGATGCCGTCGTACAGTTTGTCGAACGGCATCAGGGCCCCGACCGTCTCATTCTGGCTGGACCGCAGCGTGCTACTGATGGTGGAGAGCATGGACCGTTCGCCCACGGAGGCATGACGTCCGGAGAACATGTTGTAGCGGCTCATCTCCCGCAGCACGTTCTGGAACAATTCGAATTCATAGTTCACGAACGGATACGACGCGATGAAATCGTCTTTGCTGTACGCTTTGTTACTGCTGAATTTCGAAGTCTCACGAGTGAATTCGAACATGGTGCGCAGGTTCGCGTTCTGCTCATCCCACAGCTCGTTCATCACCGACTCATATTCCGGTTTCTTGGTCAGCAAGCGCTTCTGAATGACCTCCACCACGTCGGCGCTGTTGAGCTTCAGCTTGATGGAGAACCTGCCCTGGATCTTCGAAAAATCATAGCTTTGTTGCTTGGTCCGATCGCCAACAATGGTATCCATGTCTTCCTGGGAAGTGACCACCACCCATGCACGCCCGTTGGTCTTGACGGCAAGATCCTCGGCGATGGATTGCAGTGACAGCATGAGTTCTCTGTTCTCACCGATGAACTGGCCTACCTCATCCACGAGGAACAGGATGCGGCGGTTCGGTTCCTGACGGGACAGCCACACGTTCACGTCGTCTGCGAAGTCGCCGACCGTCATTGTGTACGTATCCTCGTACCGTTGGATGATGCTGTCTTGTTCCGGTTTGCCTGTCACCGCGGCATAGGCTTCGCAGATCTCATCATCCCATAGCACGGCCTCACCACGGCCTTCGCTCCATGGTTTGCCAGCCACCTGTTCGAACTCTTGTTTGAAATCCTCGAAATAACCATTGCTCGCCAAATCGCGTTCGAATTTCGCAACGTATGGATTCTTGCCGTAGAAACCACGCGCCTCATCGAATACGCGAACAAAAGCGTACAGCAGCATATCGGAGGCATTGGATTTATCCGCCTTCTGATCGATGTTGAATAAAATCGACGTGGCTGGTATCGTCAAAGCCTTTTCAAGCTGACCTGCAAGCATCTGGTCATCCTGCGCTTCGGCCTTGCCCATGAAGGCATGAACAATCTGTTCGCGACTCATGGTCGGCTTATTGCCCTTGTCAACGAGTTCAGCCGGGACCTCGCCCAGAATATGCGACAGCATCTTCAACAGGTGCGATTTACCGGAACCGAAGAAACCGGAAATCCATGCACCGTTCTGTTCGTGGTTCGACGGGTCGTTGTATACGTCAAGGAATTTGGCCAGATTGCGGCAAATCTCCTCCGTAAGCACATACTCGTTGACCTCATCGTTAAGATTTTTCTCATCATTGGCCTTGATCACACCATTGATGTTGCGGTCAATGTCCTTGCTGAACAGCTCCTTGAAACTGATGCCGTTTTCCCCGTTCATTTGTGTCCCTTCTTCTTTGAACGAATACTTGCAAATCCTGCCTCTTGCCATGTTGCAGCTGACAGGACATTCCTTTAAACCGCTATGCTTCCAGCTGCACGCTCATCTCACGCAGATTTTGCGCACGATAGTAATTGTCTCCCGGCAAACAGTTGAACAGCGACATGACCGATCCTGAAGTAGCGCTTCTTGTGAACGTACCCGGATAAAACAGTACCAGCGGGCGATCATCGATACGCCCTTGCAACGCGTTGAGCAGTGTATGCGCACGAATATACGGATAAACCTTGCCGATTCCCGTAATGAACACGATATCGGCCCCGCCTTCGCTCTTGGCCTGCTCGTAATGATCACGAATGGTATCGGGCAGATGATTCGCATCGGCCCCCAGTATATTGTCGAGCAATCTCAAGAAGTTATCCGTGTGAACATCCGATGAAACCTTTTTGTGGCGTTTTTCCTCCCTTTTGAATATGCGATCCAAAATGCCACGCTTCTCAAGAATCTCCAAAGCAATGTCGTACAAATCCAACGTAAGCATTTGCGGAGCGTAATCGCCATCATCTTTCGGCGTCATCGTCTGCAGACGATTCGCCAACTGCTTGATATGCTCGGCGACTTCAAGCTCCTGCATGGGCGGGTAGTCATAGATGTAATACGGCTGTTCTCCTGCCAGCCCGCTGTTGGTCCGGAATGAACGGGACTCCATGATCTCATATAAATGAGCGAAATCAGCATCAATGTCACGACGCTCATCCACAAATCCAATATCGGCGATGGAATCAGCCATGCTATCCTCCGTTCTGCTCATAACGACGATTCGCGCATCGGAAGATACCCGAACGAATCCGCCCTCTTTCTAAGAATATCCGTCAAAGAGGGACTGGGAAGGAAAGACAACACCATGTCGGAATTTTTATCGAACAGATGCGCCTCCCTCATGGCCTTGAACAGATTGGACCGAAGTTTCTTCGCCGTTCCCTCGCTTACGGTTTCCAGTTCAGAATGCCATGTGGCTTTGTCCGCAATGAACCGATCATAATCCTCAAAGTCCAGATGCGTATTGCCGGTAAGATAA
>OFCG01000152.1_pt1 | contig 41347 bp, 35 predicted proteins | sample 1520781 | NCBI WGS metagenome assembly OFCG01 (sample SAMEA2699038, study PRJEB24076) | metagenome | reverse complement strand
CGAACTCGATGTGGGCCGGGCAGAACAGCTTGGTGTTCGTGGACAGCTCCACGTGCGTTTCCAGACCGAAGACCACGTCGTATTTCTTGGTGGCATCGGCGTACTTCATCAGTTTTTCAGCCATGATGTTTGTTTTCCTTCCGATGCGTCACTTGTTCAGGCCGTCGAACCACGGGGTCTTCAGGGACTGCCAGATCGGGCCGCCCCAGCTTTCCTCAAGTGCGGCTTCGAGCGCGGCGGCGGGCTTGTACATGACCTCGTCGCGCTGCTGCGGCACGATGAACTGGAATCCGACAGGCAGGCCGTCGTCGGACAGACCGGCCGGAATCGACATGGCCGGGACACCGGCGAGGTTCGCCGGAATCGTGGCGATGTCATTCATGTACATGGCCAGCGGGTCGTTCATCTTCTCGCCGAACTTGAACGCGGTGGACGGGCTGGTCGGGGAGACCAGCACGTCGGCCTTCTCGAAGGCGTTGTGGAAGTCCTGGATGATGAGCGTGCGCACCTTCTGCGCGGAACCGTACCAGGCGTCGTAGTAGCCGGCGGACAGCGCGTAGGTGCCGAGGATGATGCGGCGCTTGACCTCGTCGCCGAAGCCGGTCTCACGGGTGTAGGCCATCATGTTGGCGGCGGTCTGCGGTACACCGGTCGGCGGCATCACGCGCAGGCCGTAGCGCATGCCGTCGTAGCGGGCCAGGTTGGAGCTGACCTCGGACGGCATGATGATGTAGTACGCGCCCAGCGAGTACTCGAAGTGCGGGCAGGAGACCTCGACGACCTCGGCGCCCATCTCTTCGAGCTTCTTGACGGCCTCGTTGAAGCGGGCCTCGACGCCGGGCTGGTAGCCGTCGCCGCCGAGTTCCTTGATCAGGCCGACCTTGAGTCCCTTAAGGTCGCGCTTGAGGCCCTCACGGGCCGCAGCGGCCATCGGACGCGGGCCTTCGGGAATCGACGTCGAATCCCGCTTGTCGTGACCGCCGATGATCTCCTGCAGCAGCGCGGAGTCGAGCACGGTGCGGGAGACCGGGCCGATCTGGTCGAGCGAAGAGGCCATGGCGATGGCGCCGAAACGGCTCACGCCGCCGTAGGTGGGCTTGACGCCCACGGTACCGGTCAGGGCGCCGGGCTGGCGGATCGAGCCACCGGTGTCGGTGCCGAGGGCGATCGGGGCTTCGAATGCCGCGACCGCGGAAGCGGAGCCACCACCGGAGCCACCGGGCACACGCTCGGTGTCCCACGGGTTGTGCGTGGTCTGGTAGGCGGAGTGCTCGGTCGAGGAGCCCTGCGCGAATTCGTCGAGGTTGGTCTTGCCGAGCAGCGGCATGCCGGCGGCCTTGAGCTTCTCGATGACGGTGGCGTCGTACGGCGGCACCCAGCCTTCGAGGATCTTCGAGGCGGCGGTGGTCTCGATGCCCTTGGTGACGATCATATCCTTGATGGCAATCGGCACACCGGCCAGTTCGGGCAGCGCGGCCTTGTCGTCGGCGCTCTTGGCGTCGAAGGCGTCGGCCTGGTCGAGCGCCTGATCGGCGGAGACCTTCAGGAACGCCTTGATGGACGGTTCGGCGGCGTCGATGACGGCGAGGTGGGCCTCGACCAGTTCGCGGCTGGAGACCTCACCGGCCTTGACCTTGGCGGCCATTTCGGCCGCGGACAGCTTGACGAGTTCAGTGGTGTCGCTCATCGTCACTCCTCACTTCCCAGAATGCGCGGCGCGACGAACATGCCGGCTTCGGTCTTCGGGCCTCCGGCAAGCGCCTCTTCCTGCGTCAGCGGCGTTTCGGCGACGTCGGGGCGCAGGTACGCCTCCAGCGGGACGGGGTTGGCGGTCGGCGGCACGTCATCGCCGGCGACCTCCTGCACCTTGTTGATGGAATCCGCGATGACGTTCAGCTCACCCTGCAGACGGGTGATCTCCTCATCGGTGAGCGCGATACGGGCGAGATCGCCCAGGTGCTCGATTTCTTCACGTGTGAATGTAGGCATGGCCTTAACTATATGAGCCGTATGTGACACGCACCATTACATTCTCACGATGTTGCGCGGCGTCCGGCGGCCCTGCGGCAGCGGCCATATCGCGCGGCTGTGCCCGAGCGCGCAACGATATGGCCGAATGAGTGTCATTTGATGTCGGATTTCTTGAACACCAGCAGGCCGATCAATGGAATCCTCCACTCGTCGGCAGCCAGCGGCGTGACCTCGTGGCCGAGGAACACCAGTCTCGCCACGCCGAGCGACGGCACGGGCTGAGGCTGCGACGGGATATGAGGCTGCGTCATCGCGGCACCTCCTACGTGTTCGGCTGAGTGTAGGTTGCGGCAGGCTCGCCGTATTGGGCCGGCACCTGCCCCGGTATCGCGCGGGTCTCGTACTGCGCCTGCGCGTGGGTGAGCGCCCGCGCAGTCGGCTCCAATGCGGCACCTTCAATGCGGAGCACCCGGCCTTGCTGCGGGTCGTTGGCATTGCGGGGCACCTCGCGGACGGTGACCTGCGGCGCGGTTTCGAACACCGCGTGCAGTTTGTCGGATTCCGGCGTCGCGACACGGATCGAATGGGTGGAATGCTCTGCGACGAACGCCGCGACCGTCGTGGTCTCCAGAATGCGGCCACGACCGATGACGACGAGATCGTCAGCGGTCAATGCGACCTCGCTCATCAGGTGCGAGCTCAACAGCACCGCGCGGCCATGCCCAGCGAGAATGCTCCTGCATTGCGCTTTTCCACGCTCGCAAGGCCGGTGAATTCGATGACCTCATCGACACGGGATCGCGGTATGCCGTTGGTAAGGGCGAGGCCACGCAGATGGGTGTAGGCGGACCGACCCTTATGCGCGGATTTGGCGTCGAGAACCGCTCCTACGGCGGTCATCGGCGATGGTGTCTTGACGAACGGCACTGCGTCAACCAGCGCACGGCCCGCATTGGGGGTGACCAGGCCGAGGGCGGCCCGCATCGTCGTGGACTTCCCGGCGCCGTTCGACCCAAGGAAACCGGTCACCTTGTCGTCTTCGGCGGTGAAACTGGCATTATCAAGCACGGTCTTACGCCCGAAGCGTTCGGTAAGGCCTCTATCGTTATCATGATTCGAGCATACACACCCGCGTCACCCGTGCTGCGCAATCCAGCTGTGCATGGCCACTGCGGCTGCGGCGCCGGCGTTGATGGACCGCACGGAACCGAATTGCGAGATGTATACCACGTCATCAGCGAGTTCGAGAGCTTTGTTCGACAATCCGGGGCCTTCCGCGCCAAACAGCATCAGACACCGTTCCGGAAAACGGTAGGTTTCCATCGGTACGGCACCGGGAATGATATCCAATGCGATGATGCGGGACGATTCCAGCGTCCTGATGCGAGCGTCGGCCCGCGCGACCGCATCATAGCCCGAATGATCCGTTGCGGACGCGAATCGGGGGGATCCGTTGGATTCGTCATCGTCCGAGAGAAGCGCACTCGCATCGGAGTGAGCCTGATGCGCGTGCATCGCCGCGGCGGCGGCCTGTGCCTGGGCGGCGGCAATTTCTCCCGCGATGCGCAGCTTCCAGCAGGTGACGAGTTCGTCGATGCTGGGATGATACTCAACGTGCTGGTACAGCTCGGTCATCAGCGAGCCCTTGCGGTTCCATTTGTGCGGGCCAACGATGTGCACGCGATTTGCGGTGAACGCATTCGCCGTGCGCACCATGGAACCGATGTTGAAATCGTGCGTCCAGTTTTCGATGGCGACTTCGAAGCCGTGGCGACCGGCCGCGTCCAGATCGTCGCGAATGGCGTTCACGGTCCAGTACCGGTAACGGTCGAGCACGTTGCGACGATCGCCTTCATCCAGCAGCGTCGTATCGTAGCGTCGATCGTAGTTCGGCGATTTAGGGTCATCCGGGCGTGGCTCACCGGGGTGCTCCTGCGTCCATGGTCCTACGCCGACTTCACGAAATTCCGGCTCCCCCGAAGCCTTTGCCGCCAGAGAGATGGGGTTGGGCTTGTGCATGGCTATCGCAGTTCGGATTCGTGGTAGATTTCGACGAATGGCAGCTCCTGCCGTTCACCGCTCACGGGGTTGACGACCTCGATGACGGGTTCGGTCATGTCGACGCCGCCGATCAGCGATGCGATGGCAACCACTTTCGCGCCTTCATGCTCCACCACGCCGAAATCGAGGCTCAGCTCATTGCCGTTGCGCAGCGTCACCAGCGACGAGGTCTGCACATAGGATTTCTCCGAGAGCCATGAATCCAGCAATACCACGCGCTTGCCCTTGATGGACGGGCCTTTGATGGACGGGTATACGAAGTCCATGACGAATCCGTCGAGGTCTTCACCGCGCGATGCCGCCGCCTGAATCATCGCGCCGACCAGTGGAACGGCCGCGGCGGTCAACGCACCGACGGCGTCGAAATCATCGATGGAATAGCCGTTCTCCTCAAGCGTGTCCAGAAGAATGTGACCGACGATAGCCGCCCCGCGATGGTCGAAGGTGACGCCGGCGAGCTCGCAGAACGGCTTGCCTTCCATTTCCGCGGCAATCAGCCGTCGGAGCTGTTCGCGCGGCTCCAGCATGGAGAAGTCATCCGTCTGACTCGGCGATGCGTCGGAAGGAATGTTGTTCTTGCCCACAGCGGTTCCGGTCGTCCCGGTCTTGCGGAATCCTTGCTCTTCATTCATGGTTCTCAGGATATCGTTGCGTGCCGTCAAGTCACCGCCGGCAATGGCCATGCATATCCGCGCGGTTGCGTATTTGCCTCGCTGGCGGGGGCCGAGTCATGCTGGTATTCCTTTGGATGCTCTAGCGTTGGTTTTATTCGGGGGTGGTTTCCGGGGCGGTGATTTCACGGACATCGGATTTGTCCGGATCGATGATGTTCACCGACCCGATGACCGTGGCCTGATCGAGCTTCTGCAGTTTGCGCGCGGTGACCAGCACGCGGGATTCCAACGATGACGCGAATTGGTTGTACGCCGTCACGGTGCGGGTGAGCGCGGTACCGAGTTTGTTCGCGCGCTCCCCCAGTACGGCGAAACGCTCGTACAGTTCCCTCGACAGGTCGAACAGGGTCTTGGCGTCATCGGTGAGGCTCTGCTGCTGCCAAGCGTATGCGACGGATTTCAGCACGGCCCACAGGGTGACCGGCGAGGTCAATGCGACCTTGCGGGCGAAGGCGTCATCCATCAATGTCGGATCGGCCTCCATTGCAGCCTGCAGCAACGCCTCGTTGGGAATGAACGCGATCACGAAATCAGGGGCCGTGTCGCATGCACTCCAATACGCCTTATCACCCAATGCCCTGACGTGTTCACGCAAAGCTTTCGCATGCGACCGCAGCAGCTCGTCACGCCGTTCCAGATCCTCAGGCCCCGCGGTTTCCGGAATCATGCAGGCCCGCTGATAATCGGCATACGGCACCTTCGCGTCGATGGGAATCGTCTTGCCTCCCGGCAGATGGACGATCATGTCAGGCCGGAGCGTCTTACCGTCGACGCCAGTCATCACCACCTGCGTATCGAAGTCGACGTGCTCCAGCAAACCGGCGGACTCCACAATGTTGCGCAGTTGCGCCTCTCCCCAAGCGCCGCGGACCTTGTTGTTGCGCAATGCCGCCGAGAGCGAGCTCGTCTCACGGTCGAGCCTCGCCTGCTGCTCACCCAGCCCTTTGAGCTGCTCGCCCAGCACGCCCATCTCGTGTTTGCGCCCCTCCTCGATGTTCGAGACCTTCTGCTGCAGCTCATCGAGATTCTTCTGCAAAGGAGCCAACGCCGACAGCACCTTGCCCTGCTCTGTCAGCGCTTTTTCCTGCTCTTCCCGGCGCCGCAGCCCATCGGCCTCGGCCCGCTCGCGCTCACGTTGCACCCGCACCTGTTCCGCCTGCTGCGCCTGAGCAAGCTGGGATTTCGCGAACGACAATTGCTGCAGAAGTCCCTCGGACTGGGCCTTGGCCTGAGCCACTTGGGCGGCAAGCCGCGCATTGTCGTCCTTCATGGCCTCGCAGGATCCCCTCAGCGCGTCCACCTCGGAGGCCTTCGCCATGCGGGCGGAGGCTTGGCCACGCATTTTGCCCAGCGCGAATCCGGCGGCCAGACCCAACAACGCCACCACCGCAACGATCACCACATCAAGCACTTCATCGAACATGTGTATTATTACACATCATCCCGCGGACGAACGAGTGCCGCACTTATGAGCGAACTAGTCGGGAAATCACCTTCTCGACCTCCGACAGTTTCTCGTCGGCCACCTCGCCGCCCTCGGCCGCCGCCTGCCGCACGCAATGGTTCAGATGGTCGTCAACCAGCATCACCGACACGGCCTTCAATGCCGAAGTCGCGGCGGAGATCTGGGTCAGCACATCGATGCAATACACATCATCCTCCACCATCTGCGCGACCGCATGGACCTGCCCCTCGACACGCCGCAGCCGCGCGAGGATCTTCGCCTTGTCTCCGTCGTAACCCTGCATAACCAACCTTCCGCCCAGCGCGAACATTCCTGACAACACGCATTATATACCCTCTAGGGGTATAGGGTATAGTTAATATCCGAGATTATGATAGAAAGGGGAAAGGAGCGGCGATGGAATTCAACATCTTCCTCGGTGTGGCGGCACTGGTGATAGCCGCCGTGCTGACATGGTGCATCCTGCGATTCTTCTTCGCGCCCAGAAGGGGAGGCGCCCGGGCGACGCTGCATGACGGCGTTCAACAGGCGACCATCACGGTCAGGGGTGGGTACTCCCCCGATATCGTCACGATGCAAGCCGGCATTCCGATCACGCTGAGGTTCGATCGGAAGGAGACCGGCGAATGCACGTCGCATGTCGTGTTCCCCGATCTCGGAACGGACACGATGCTGCCGGGCAACGAGACCACCGAGATGTCGCTTCCGCCGCTGCCGGCCGGCGACTACCCCTTTGCATGCGGCATGAACATGGTGCATGGGTTGCTTCGCGTCGAGGGGGAGACGGACTCCGCCACAAAACCGGACGACGGCACTGCATCGACCGGGACCGCCATACCGGCCGGCACGCCCAGGATGTCCGCCGCGGACGCGCTGCTGGCCGAGCGGCAGGAGGCGGAGGAACGCCGTCAGGAGATTCGCCATACCGGCATGCTGGTGGCCATCGGCACCGTTCTCACGCTCCCGGTGTTCGTCCCCATGATGCTCATACTCGTCAGTCACTCGCTCGTTCCTTCATGGCTGATGAACCCTTGGCTGCAGGCCATACTCATCACCCCGGTCATGTTCTACTGCGGGGCGCCGATCCACCGCGTCGGATGGTCGGCACTGTGGCATCGTTCTCCGGATATGAACTCGTTGGTGGCATTGGGGACCACCGCCGCATACCTGTACAGCATCGCCTTGTGCTTCGTCTCGGAGCTGATGCCCGAGGGGTCGAGAGAGCCCTACTTCGAGTCGGTCGGCGTAGTGATCACGCTCGTTCTGGTCGGACGCCTGTTGGAGGCGAAAGCCCGTGAGGGCACCGGAAAGGCCGTGCAATCACTGATCAAGCTGCGCCCACGTGTCGCCCACATCCTCGATGTCGGAACGCCACTGGCCAAGGATCTGGCCGCCGGCAAGGCATCCGGCGACGGATGGCTCGACCCTGCCCAATCCCAAGACATCGACATCGACCGCGTGAAGACCGGCGATCTGCTGGTGATCCGCGCCGGCGAGCGCATACCGCTGGACGGCGTCGTGTTGGCCGGCGAGGCCAGCGTCGACGAGTCCATGATCACCGGCGAATCCGTTCTGGCCCGGCGTGGCGTCGGAGAGCCCCTGACGGGGGCGACCATCATGCAGCAGGGCAATGTGGTCATGAAGGTCACACGCACCGGCGAGGACACGGTGCTCTCCCAGATCATCGCTCTGGTCGCACGCGCACAGGCGACCAAAGCGCCCGTGCAGCGTCTGGCCGACAGGATCGCCCGCGTGTTCGTCCCCGCGGTGATTATCGCCGCATTGTGGACCGGTGCCATATGGATAACGTTCGGGCCGCAACCCAAACTAGCCCATGCGCTGGTGACGGCGGTCAGCGTATTGATCATCGCGTGTCCTTGCGCGCTCGGACTGGCCACGCCGCTATCGGTGACCGCGGCGACCGGCCTCGGCGCCACGAACGGCGTGCTGGTCACATCCGCCAGGGCCTTGGAGCAGGCCCGCGACATCCGAACCGTCGTGTTCGACAAGACCGGGACGATCACCGTCGGAGCCATCGATGACGACGCCGACTACGCCAAGCCGAGCTATACGAAGGACAGCGTCAAGCCGGGTTCCAAGGAGGCGATAGCAGCGCTTCGAGCCGCTGGCATCCGCACGGTGATGCTGTCGGGAGACAAGGCGGAGGTCGCCGAACGCGTCGCCGCGGAAGTCGGCATCGACACGGTGATCGCTCAGGTCAGGCCCGACGGCAAGGCCTACTGGATAAGGCAGCTGCAGATATCGCGCGACGCCGCCGCGGCACAGTCGTCGGTGGCCCCCGCCATCGCCGACGTCCCCAATGGACTGGTGGCCATGGTGGGCGACGGCATCAACGACGCCCCCGCCTTGGCACAGGCAGACGTGGGCATAGCCATCGGCACCGGAACCGACATCGCCATGCAATCCGCCGACGTGACCCTCATGAGCGGCGACCTGCGAGGCGTGGTGAAAACCCTCAACCTATCCCAAGCCACGATGCGCAACATCCGGGAGAATCTCGCCTGGGCCTTCGGCTACAACATCATCGGCATCCCCATCGCCGCCGGCGTGCTGTACCCCTTCACCGGCTGGCTGCTCAGCCCGATGATCGCAGGCCTGGCGATGGCGCTCAGCTCCGTCTGCCTGGTGCTGAACGCGAACCGCATGCGGCGCGTCACACTGAGCCCCGACACCGTCTCCTTCACCGCCGCAGGCGGAAGAGACACCGACAGGAGAGCGCCCGACCAACACGGCGCGCGCAGCATCATTCTCGACACCGGAGACCGTCCCCGTGCCGATGGCCATCACACCGATGAGGGCCATCACCATCAGCCGAACAAGGAGCAACCCATGCACATGAACCACATGCATTCCGCAGACATGAACGACGCGACGCAGACCGCGACCGACCCTGTGTGCGGCATGACCGTCGCCGTCAACAACGACGCCATCACGCGCGAGCACGACGGCACGACCTATTACTTCTGCGGGGGACACTGCGCCAACAACTTCATGAAGGCACCGCAGCTGTTCCTGGAAAACTGACCGGCCCGTAAAACGGTCCGGTCTGAAGACCGACCGGACCGTGGGGCGCAAATCATTCCGTCGAGTACTACCGGCGCTTCGATCTGCGTCCCTTGAAGTAGATGTCGAACACGATCCATGCGGAGAGGATGAACGCTATCACATATCCCATGAATCCCACGACCGGTATGCCGAAGATGATCGGCTTCATGCCCGCGTAGTACACGATCGACGATCCGACGAACAGGCCGACGACGATCAACGCCATCGTCAGGCGGTTGACCATGTCCGACAGCAGGCGCATCGGTTCCTCGGAACCAACGACCTCCATGTTCATGCGCAGCTGGCCTCGGGTGAGCATGCGCATCGCGACCCTGGACTCGCTCGCCGCGGACAGCAAGCCGTGCAATGCCTGATGTCCCTCGACGCCCAGCGCCTTGATCTCGTCTTTCGCCGCTCGATCCAACGACTTGCTGCCGGCAATATGGTCGGAGATGATCTGAATCATGTTCACGTCGGGGATGAATTCATCCAGCAGGCCCTCCAACGTGACCAACGCCCTGCCGACCGTCGTCACCGTGCCCGGCACCTCGATGCCGTGCCTTTGGGCTAACGACGTCAGCGACGTCAGGAACGCCGCTATGTCCAGGTCGCCCAGGTCTACCGTGCCGAACTCCTTGACGACCATGTCCAGGTCGGCCAGCAGCGCGGGGTAATCCTCAGGATTGGACTCGGTGCCCGCGAAACGCAGCAGACCGTCCGCCAGCGCGGCGGAATCCTGTTTGGCGACGGCGAAGATCATCTCCCGGAGCACGCTGCGGGCCTGGCTGTTGAGCCGCCCGGTCATGCCCAGATCGATAAGCACGATCTGGCCACCGGAGATGATGATGTTGCCGGGGTGCGGATCCGCATGGAAGAAACCGTCGTCCAGCACCTGCGTCGCATAGTTGTCGACCAGCTTGGTGCCGATTTCCTTGAGGTCATACCCGGCTTCGATCAGCTGATCGGTATGGGAGACGGCGATGCCCTCGACGTAATCCATAACGACCACGTGCTCGGTGCACAAATCCATGTACGGTTTCGGGCAGTCCATATACCGATAGGCTTCGCAGAAGCGCTTGAACTCGCTGAGGTTACGCGCCTCCACCAGAAAATCCGTCTCGGATTCGAACGTATCCCACAGTTCCTCGACCACGCCGCCAAGATCCACCACCTGCGCACTGGGCAGCATCTTCGTGGCAGCCCGGGCGATCGAACGCATGATGGACACATCCAACGCCATGATCTCGCGCACGCCAGGCCGCTGCACCTTCACGGCGACGTCTTCGCCGGTGACCAGCGTGGCGCGATGCACTTGCGCGAGGGATGCGGAACCGAGCGGCGTCGGATCGATGCGGGCGAACACCTCGCCTATGGGGCGGCCATATTCCTGCGTCAACGTGTCGACGACGATCTGATACGGCATCGGGTCGGCATCGGCGCGCAGCTTCGCGAGCTCGTCGCAGAACGACTGCGGCAGAATCTCCGACCGCATGGACAGTATCTGCCCGACCTTGACGAATGTGGGGCCCAGTGCCTCCAGCATCAGCCTCATCTTCACCGGAGTGAGGCCGTGCACCACATCGAACTGGTTCGCAATGCGCATGATCTGTCCGAGGCGCTTGACTTTCCCGCGCCTCGTCAGGTGATATCGGCTGGAGAAGGTGTCGCGATGATTGTTGAACAGCCCGATGGTGGGAGACCCGTCCCATTCGCGGCGTTTGCCGGCACGTCGCGTCACGACACCGTCTTTCGCCGAACCGTCCGACCCCGATGCGGATTTCCCCCGTTCCGGATCATGCCGTGGGTCGCCGGCATGGCCGCCCGCGGTATAGGACGGCATGGTGCGCTGCTCCGGCATGCTAAGCAGCGGAGCCTTCCGCCGGGGAAGGATCTTCGGCGGCGGCACCGGCATCGCTCTGCTCCTTGGCGCCCTCAGTCTTTTCCTCGGCCTTCTCCTTGGCCTCCTGCGCCTTGTGCTTGAGCTCGGTGTTCAACGCCTTGCCCTGTTCCACGGTGAGCTCGCCCTTCTTCACCAGACCGTCGACGATCTGCTGGCTCTTCTCAAAGCTCTGCTGCCCCAGCTCAACGCCGGTGGCCAATGCCCCAACGCCCGCGAGAAACACCCGGCGCAGGCCTTCACCCAAATCGAAATCAGCCATGATACCTCCTTTGGTTACTTGTGGTTCCAAGATTACCCCCACCCGTCGCATAACGCGATAGGGGTGGCGTGGTTTCCGCTATGAGATGGAAACCACGCCCCGGCAATCCGCTCATCGGCCCATCAAGCTCATCGACCCGTCAAGCATCGCAGAGTCCGAGGGCGCGGAACCGTCCAATTCACCGGGGGCGGGCGGCGGCGACCTTGCGGGCCTTGTCCGCCAGAGCGTCCAACCGTGCCAGTTCGAACATCTGCTCGCTGGACTGGTCCGGCTCGAACTCCCCGTACCGTCTCGTCACTGCGGCCCGAATCAGGAAATCCGCGACCGCGGGGTTCTTCGGCAGCAGCGAGCCATGCATGTACGTGCCGATGACATTGCCGACACGAGCGCCTTCCGTATGATCCTCGCCGTTGTTGCCGGTACCGTCATGATCGACATGCCCCAGCGGCAACGTTCCCTCGCGCAGGAACGTCTGCCCGGAATGGTTCTCATAGCCGATCACGTCGCCGAATTCGTCGCTGTGCTCGACCAGATTGCCGATCATCCGGTGGCTCTGCCCCACCGTGTACGCGCCGAGCACGTTGATGCCGTCCAACCGCTCGCCTTCCGAGGTCTCGAAGTATTCGCCGAACAGCTGGAACAGGCCGCAGATCATCAGCATCGGAGTACCGTCCGCGGCCAGGTCGCGCAGCCGGCCGGCCCGCTTGAACAGGTCGCCGGTGATTTTCTTCTGCCCGGTGTCCTGACCGCCGCCACCGAGGATCATGTCCACGCGCTCGGGCCATTCGTCGCCCTGATTGTATGCGTGCAGGCGCGGCTCATACCCGTACAGTGCCAGCCGGCGCAGAACCACCAGCACGTTGCCGGAATCCCCGTAGATGTTCATGTCCTTCGGGTAGAGGGACATCACGTCGATCACTTTTCCCATATCCGTTCGCCTTTCCCGCTCATGCTGTCAGTCGTCGCGCCGCTCATCGCCCGACGCCGGCATCGGCGACGGTGGTCAGCTTGGCGAGTTCGGCACGCACGCGGAGCATCGACGTGTACGTGCAGTAGATGTGTTTGGGCACACCGGGACGGGCGGTGACGAACTGCCGCACCGCCGCCTCCAGATCCGTGCCGGTCTGCTCCACCCTGACCTGATCGTATTCGAGCCGCAACGCCATATCCCAGGCTCGCGTACCCGACACCATCGCGACGCCAGTCGGGCGCAGGCTGGTGAAATCGACATCCCACAGCCAGCTCATGTCGCGCCCGTCCGCGTACAGGTCGCAGATGGCAATCATCGTGTCATGCCCGTCGGGCGGAAACGAGCCGAGCGACAGCCTGAAGCCCATCGGGTTCTTGACGAGCAGCAGCTGCACGTCGCTGCCGTTGACCGCAATCGTTTCGCCGCGGCCGAACGCGGGGGTCACCTCGGCGAGCGCCGCCAGAAGCCGGTCATGGTCTACTGGGCTCTCGTCAGATATCGCCGCGTCTGACGCATGCGAGGCCTGGCCGGGCATGGTTTCGGCGACCTGCGCCGAAGCAATATCCTGCGCCATGACCGCGCGGACGGTGGCGAGCGCCGCCGCCGCGTTGAACAGGTTGTACACGCCTTCCAGCTTGACGGCGGTATGGACGGCCCGCCCGTCAATCAGGAAATCGGCCTCATGGTTGCCGACACGGGTCAGCGTGACATCGGCCGTCACCTCGCGCCCATCGGCATCGGGGGCCTCAGCCGAAACCGATGTGCCTGCCGGCTCCTGCTGCGCGCGGTCATTTGCCGACGGCCTGCCATTGCCGACCACGCTCGCGGCCTCTTCGGCGACGGTGGTCTGCATGTCGTCGTCGGAGGGGAAGAACCGACGCAGTTCGGGCGCCAGCCCGAAATAGCGCACTCCGGTGCCTTCCGGCACGGCCGAAGCGAAACGCGCGATTCGCGGATCCTCACGGTTGAGCACCACGGTGCCCGTCGTCGCTTCGGCGACACGCTCCAGCAGACGCGCGGTGTTGTCGATCTCGCCGAACCGGTCGAGCTGATCGCGCATCACGTTGAGCAACAGCGCGAACCGCGGTTTCACCTGCTGCACGAATTTCACCGCATACGCCTCGTCAAGCTCAAGCACGGCCACGTCGGCGTCCAGCCTGCCGCTCAACGGCACTTCGGTCAGCAGCGCCGAGACGACGCCGCGCGTGAAGTTGGAGCCGGTCGGATTTGTGAACACCTTGAGTCCCAGCGTCTCCAGCATCGAGGCGACCATGCGCGTCGTGGTGGTCTTACCGTTCGTGCCCGACACCAGCACCACGCCATACGGCAGGTCGGCGAGCGTGCGGGCGAGGAAACCGGGGTCGATCTGTTCGACGATCTTGCCGGGGAACGCGCTGCCGCCGTGCCGCAGCAGCCGAGAGGCGCCGCGTACGGCTTTGCCGATCAGCGGCGTGGCGAACGCGGTCCATGGACGCGCCGCATCCGACTGCCCGCCCAGCGCCTCGCGCTGTGTTTCACGCGATGTTTCACGAGGCTGGGATCCGTTTTCCTCACCCATCGTCACACTCCTTGATCGCTGTTGTAGTCCTGCGGCATGTCCTTGAACTTCGAGTATGCGCCCAGAAACGCCAGATGGAACGTCTCCGTCGGACCGTTACGATGCTTCGCCATGATGATATCCGCCTCGCCGGGCCGGTCCTCCTTGTCGTAGAAATCCGGTCGATGAACCAGCAACACCACGTCGGCGTCCTGCTCGATCGAGCCGGATTCGCGCAGGTCGGACAGCTGCGGCTTCTTGTCGTTGCGCATCTCGGGCCCACGGTTCAGCTGGGACAACGCCACGACCGGCACTTCCAGCTCCTTGGCGAGCAGCTTCAGCGCTCGCGAGAACTCCGAGACCTCCTGCTGTCGGCTTTCCACCTGCTTGCCGGATGACATCAGCTGCAGGTAGTCGATAACGACGAGCTTGAGGTCGTTGGTCTGCTTGAGACGGCGGCATTTCGCACGGATCTCCATCAGCGACATGTTCGGCGAATCATCGATGAACAGCGGCGCGTTCTGCAACTTGTTCCAGAAATTGTTGAGCGTGTTCCACCGGTCGGCGGTGATGTCGTCGGCGCGGCGCATCGCCGCGAGCGGAATGTTGGTCTCGGCGGAGATGATGCGCTGCGCAAGCTCCACCTTGCTCATCTCCAGCGAGAACACGATCGACGTCATATTGTGATGCAGCGCGGCCGCACGGGCGAAATCGATGCCCAGCGTCGACTTGCCCATGGCGGGGCGCCCTGCCACGACCACCATCTGGCCGGGCTGCAGGCCCTGGGTCACGTCGTCGATATCGCGGAAACCCGTCGGCACGCCGGTTTTCAGATCGCCGTTCTGCAGCTTGTCGAGCTGTTCGAGCGCATCGTGCACCACCGGGCCGATGGCCTCGTAGTCCTGCTTGACGCGTCCGGTACTCATCTCGTAGACCTCGGCCTGCGCGAGGTTCACCACGTCTTCGGCCTGCGAGCCCTCCGCCGAGTAGCCGAGCTGCGCGATCTTGGTGCCGGCCGCGATCACGTTGCGCAATATCGCCCGCTGATGCACGATCTCGGCATAGTACGTGGCGTTTGCGGCGGTCGGCACGAACGCGACGAGCGTGTGCAGATAGTCGGCGCCGCCCACCTTGTCGAGGTTTCCGTCCTTCATCAGCTGGTTGGCGACGATCACCACATCGACGTTCTGCGAGTTCGAGAACAGGTCGATGATCGCCTCGTATATCGTCTGGTGCTTCGGCTGGTAGAAGTCGGTGACGTCGATCATCTGGCTGACCTCGCCGATGGCGTCCTTGCTCAGCAGCATGCCGCCGAGCACCGCCATCTCCGCCTCGTCGTCGTGCGGAGGCACGCGGTCGAACACGGCGTCGCGCCCCGGCAACCCCGCGTCGCCCTGCACATACGAGCCACCTGATTGCGGGCGCGGCCCTCCCCAATTCGTTTCTTCTGCTGCCATAAGACTTGAGTATATATCGGAGCTTTTCCGGTGGAAGATATCTGGCGAAAAATGCACAGGGCCATCTCTCGGACGGCATGTCGCGGTAAGCGGACGCGACATTCGTCACCGTCACGCACGGCTTGCTCGCAAGTCATATTCAGCCGGCGTTTACCTGCGCGACACGCACGGGTGACGTCATGTGGACAAAAAAGTTGAGTTATCCACATTTAGGGGATAACTCTGGGGATAACATATGCAGTTATCCACATCAGGGGGATAACTCTGTGCATAACATGGGGATAAGTCCATAAACACCCCCACTCGATTTGCCAAACACGTCGTCATGCGATATAAACGGCGCCCCATTCGGATCACCGCCGCGCTTTCAGCTCTTCGATGCCGCATACGCGCCCGCCCATATGAGCTACAGTGTGCATGTGCACACCCCTGACCCACAATCATCCGATCCCGCGACCGCCGGCACGGCCCGCACCGGTAACCGAGCCGCATACGGCCGCATACTCGCGCTGGCCCTCCCCACATTCGGCCAGCTCATCGCCGAGCCGACCTTCGTGCTCATCGACACGGCCATCGTCGGGCACATCGGCGTCTCCGCCCTGGCCGGACTGTCAATCGGATCGACCATCATCCTCACCGCGGTGGGACTGTGCATCTTCCTCGCCTACTCCACCACCGCGCAGGTGGCTCACCTGCTTGGTGCGGGCCGCCGCCGAGAGGGGCTGCAGGCCGGCATAGACGGACTATGGCTGGCTCTCGGCATCGGCATCGTGCTGGCGGCGGCTCTGTTCGCAGGGGCCCGGCCGCTGTGCGTGGCGCTCAGGGGCACGGGCGAGACGCTCGACCAGGCGGTGGCGTACACGCAGACGGTGGTACTCGGCGCCCCTGGCATTCTGCTCGTGTACGCGGCGAACGGCATTTTCCGCGGTTTGCAGAAGGTACGCATCACGTTGGTGGCCGCGGTGTGCGGCGCCGTGCTCAACACCATGCTGGATGTGCTGTTCGTGTTCGGATTCGGCTGGGGCATCGCCGGATCGGGCGCGGCGACGATGATCGCACAATGGTTCATGGGACTGTTCCTGACGGTTCCGGCAGTGCTATGGGCGAAGGCCGACGGCGCTGCGCTGCGACCACGCCTGTCGGGCATCGCCGCCGCCGGAGGGGATGGCCTGCCGCTATTCATCCGCACACTCGCCATTCGCGCCGCGATGGTGATGACGGTCGCCTCGGCGGCCCGATTGGGAACGACAGTGCTGGCGGGGTTCCAGGCGGTGAACTCGTCTTGGAATTTCGCGATGAATATGCTGGATTCGGTAGGCATCGCCGGTCAGACCCTGGTGGGCGCGGCGATGGGCGCAGGAGACCGCGCACGCACACTGCGACTGACCCGGGCCACGGGACGAGCCGGATTGGCGGCCGGAGCCGCTATCGGCTGTGGATTCGCCGTGGCCGGCCTGTTCATCGGCCGCCTGTTCTCGCCCAACCCGCACGTCCAGTTGCTGGTCGCCGCCGGCATGGTGACGATGGGTGCGTTCCTGCCACTACAGGGGTGGATGATGGCGCTGGACGGCATACTGATCGGCGCCCGCGATTTCCGCTACCTGGCGATTACCTGCACACTGACCGCAACGGTGTATATCGCATTGACCGCGATCTGCGTGGATGCGGCCGCGCCCATGCTGCCCGGCGACCTGGCCCCGACCGTGCTGTTGTGGGCGATGTTCAATATCGTGCTCATGGGCGGACGCGGTCTGTTCAACGGCCTGCGCATACGCAGCGAATCATGGCTCGGTCAGACCGCCCTCTAGCGACCGGCCCGCGACAGCCCTCGCTGCGCTGCGGAACACCCACCTTGACATCGCCTTTGCCTCAGCTGAGCATCATATGATAATGGCATCGGCTCCCGAAGATGGGAGACGCCACGCGGAAGGAGATTCCGCCCCGAATCAGATGACATCCGAATACTCACAGATAAGCAAAGCATGATCGACGTGCGGGAGAAGGCCGCTAGGCAGTTCAGCGCGCGCCTGACCGGTCGCGGGTTCGAAATCTGGGTGCGAGAGGGCAACGACACCTATGTGGTCGGCGGTCAGGAATACATGCCGCAGGACCTGGTCGTGGTACGCGCCCTCGACGCGGCAGGCAATCCCGTGTCAGCCGAAGTCAACGTCGACATAGCCACCTTCAACCTGTACCCGGATACTCTCACGGGCGGCGCTGTACATGGCACGCACCAGACTTTCGCGCCAATGGCTCCACCCGTATCGCTTGGATATCTCCTCACCGGCCGTAGCCCCGAGCGACGACCCGTCGGCGCGGGTCAGGTCATACAGCATGTCCAGCAGCATCGGATCACGGTCCACGCAACGGGCGAGCGACTCCCCCACGGCCGGATCGTTCGGGTTCTTGCCGGTCGCGAACTCAGAGAGCGTCAGATGCTCCCGCACCAGGATGCGCACCCATCGCGCGATGTCCGCGTCGAATCCCATGCGCTTCATGATCACCGCGGCGTGACGGGCGCCCTCTGCCGCATGATCGGTCACGAACGGACGTTTGCCGACATCATGCAGCAGGCCGGCCAATAGCAGCGCCGTGTAGTGACGGTCGTCATACCGCTCGCCTCGCGCCGCCGAAACCCGCGCGAGCCGTGACGTCACCTCGACGCTGTGCCGGTCGATGGTATACCGGTGCGCTGCAGACGCGCTCGGGCGATTGCGTATGCCCAGCCATTCAGGCATCCATCGACCGGGTATATCCACGAAATCCAGTTCCTCCCACACGCGCATGAGCGCCGGCCCGGAGGCCAGCAGACGCACGAACAGTTGGCGCGACTCATCATCCCACACGGAATCGCGGATCGGGCAGCGCCGCAGGTTCTGCAAGGTGACCGGGCTGATCGGCAGCTCGAACTCGGCAGCCGCCGCGGCCACGCGCAACGGCAGATACCGGTCCGACTCCGGTTCCACGCCCGGAGCCAGCACGATTTCCTGCTCGTGCTTGGCCACGCCGGGCGCGACCTGTTCGAACTTCGGGGCCTCTCGCCTGCCTCCACCGCGCGGCGACAGCATCTGGAAGAACGAGAAACGCGGGCGCTCATGCGTCAGCGAATGCTCGGCACGCGACGCCGTGGAATCCAGCGCGAACGCGATCTGTCGGCCTATGCGGGCGAGCCGGGTCTGCAAGTCCTCGATGGAACGCGCCTCCCGCTCCCCCGGCGGCAGTGTCGGGTCGGCAAGACCCCGCATCGCCGCCACCTGCGCCTGATATGGGGCGAGCAGCCGATTCGCGTCCTTGCCGGCAGCCAGATGAATGCAATCGCGCACGTCCAGCAACGCCTCGACCTCGTCGTCATACCGGCCGTGCGGTCGGTCGGCAAGCCATGACACAGTCAACGCGGAGACCAGCACCGAATCGCGCAGACCGCCTCGCGCCTCCTTGATGTCGGGCTGGTTCAGGTAGGCGAGTCGTCCGAACTCGTCCAGTCGCTTGCGCGCCGAATTCAGCAGTTCCGGCAGCCGCTTGCGGGCCGCTCGACGCCAGCGTTCCAGAATCGACGTGGCCGTCGCCGAAATCAGCGCCATATCGCCGGCGATCGGCTTGACATCCAGCCAGCCCATAGCGGCCGGCAGATCGGAATCGGTCACGGCCTCGCACTGCTGCCGCGTGCGCACCGACTGATCGAGGTCAAGGCCGCTGTCCCACAGGGGATACCACAGTTTGTTGGCCAGCTCATTAAGCTGTTGGTCGTTGATCGTATGTGGCTCATAGATGATGACCAGATCCAGGTCGGAGCTCGGGCCAATCTGCCCCCGTGCGAGCGACCCGACCGCGCCGAATCCGATGCCGGTGGACGGCACGTCGAACGGCACCGCGGCCACCGCGTCACTCCACAGGCGGCGCAGGCAATCCATGGCGAGCTCCGTTCGCGCCCGGCGCTTCGCGGAGCCACCCCGGTACACGCCGTCAGCATCCGGCTGGCTCATGTCCATGAACCGTTGCTTGAGATAATCGACCGCCGAACTCAAGACACACCACCTTCACCAAATTCCGCCCCGCAGGCGGGGGCTGTCGGTGGAGCCGACTGGAGGTGGTCAAACCCACCCGGGTGCACAAGACCACCCTCAGTCTCGCTACGCGAGCCAGCTCCCGCCAGCGGGAGCAATTTCAATCCTTGCCCTCCGCCACCGGAGGCAAGGATGTCGATATATAAAAGAGTCCCCGCATGGTCAGGTGACGGCGTGCGGGGACTTGTCTTACCGATAACCCGCGTCCGGCGGAAAGCGCCGAACCACGGGCCGCTTTCAGATCGCGGCGGAGCCGGTCTCGCCGGTACGCACGCGGGTCACGGAATCGAGCGGGGCGACCCACACCTTGCCGTCGCCGATCGTGCCGGAACCGGCAGACTTGACGATCACGCCGACCAGGGTCTCCGCGTCCGCGTCATCGGACAGCACCTCGACGCGAATCTTCGGAATCAGATCGACCGTGTATTCCGCCCCGCGGTACACCTCGGTGTGGCCACGCTGGCGGCCGTAACCGTTGGCTTCCGAGACCGTCAGGCCATGCACGCCCGCAGCGGCGAGCGCCTCCTTGACGTCATCGAGCTTATGGGGCTGAATGATGGCAGTGATGAGCTTCATCTCACCTCACCTCCTTGAGAACCGAGCTGGCAGTACCAGCAAAATCATAGGCACGTTCGCCCTGATCGGCCAGATCGATGCCGCCGACCTCCTGGGCTTCGGTCACACGCCAGCCGATGGTCTTCTCCAGCGCGAACGCGATAATCGCGGTCACCACGCCGGAGTACAGCATCGCGCACAGGGCGATGATGACCTGCACGGCCAGCTGGCGCCAGTCGCCGCCGGCGAGCAGACCAGTGCCCTCGCCGAAGAAGCCGATGAGCACGGTACCGGTCAAACCGCCGACACCATGCACGCCCACCACGTCGAGCGAATCGTCATAGCCGAGCTTGAACTTCAGGCCGCATGCGAAGCAGCACAGAACGCCGGCGATCGCGCCGATGACCATGGCCCACAACGGTGACACCACATCGGCCGCGGGGGTGATGGCAACCAGACCGGCGACGATACCCGAGGCCGCGCCGATAGCCGTGTAATGACCGGTGCGGATCTTCTCAGTGAAGCCCCAGGCGAGCATGGCAGCCGCGGTCGCCGCGGTCGTGCTCATCCACGCATAGCCAGCGGTGCCATTGGCCGCGAACGCCGAGCCGGCGTTGAAGCCGAACCAGCCGAACCACAGCAGGAACGCGCCCAGCATGACGAACGGCACGTTGTGCGGGCGAATCGGCTGCGTGCCGAAACCCTTGCGCTTGCCGATGATCAGCACGATGATAAGGGCCGCCATTGCGGCGTTGATGTGAACGACCGTGCCTCCTGCGAAATCATGCGCCGCGGCGCCGATCGCGGTGGAGATCGGGCCCTTTGCGCTCAGAAGGCCGTTATTCCACACCATGTGCGCCATCGGCGCGTAGTCGAACGTGACCCACAGCGCCACGAACAGCATCCACGTGCTGTACTTCACGCGCTCGGCGATCGCGCCGCAGATCAGCGCCACGGTGATCATCGCGAACGTGACCTGGAACGACACGTCCACGCTGCTCGGGTACTTGTTGCCGTTCGCGGCAAGACCGGCGGCCGTGTACTGACGGGTGCCGGCGTCGAACACCATCGTGTCCTTCAGCAGGAACCCGGTCGCAGGGTCACCGAAAATGCCGCCGATGCTGCTGCCGGCGTATGCGATCGACCAGCCCCACAGCGTCCATACGACCGCGGTGACCGACAGGGCCGCCGCCGACAGCATCAGCATGTTCAGCACGGCTTTGGCGCGCACCATACCGCCATAGAAGAACGCCACGCCAGGCGTCATGAGGAAAACCAAGGCTGCGGATGTGAGCATCCATGCGGTATTACCGGAGTCCATCGTTACCTTCCTCTCTTGTTCGTTCCCGCCGCCGCGCATCTTGACCGCGCGGGAAGCGGGTCGTTACCACTTCATCTGACATCCCCTGATAGGGGGAATCAACACAACGATATGCAACGCTCGCTGAGTTTTCAACACGTTACGGCACGTTACGCTCATGTAAAGCGCGATGACGCGGGTCTTGGCTTTCGGCCGGATTCCGGCGCAGGCAACGGTTCCGGAATGCAAAAGCCGGCTGTCCACGTTGTGGACTGCCGGCTTGCAGGGTTCATGTCCGACGGTTTGCGAACAACCTCACGCGAGAATGCCGTCGACGAATCCTTCCGGGTCGAAGGGCGCGAGATCGTCCGGTCCTTCGCCGAGGCCGACGAGCTTGACCGGCACGCCGAGCTCCTTCTGCACGGAGATGACAATGCCGCCCTTGGCGGAGCCGTCGAGCTTGGAGAGCACGACGCCGGTGAGGCCGATCGCCTCGGCGAACACCTTCGCCTGCGCCATGCCGTTCTGGCCGGTGGTGGCGTCGAGCACGAGCAGCACTTCGTCGACGGGCAGGTTCTTTTCGGTGACACGGCGAATCTTGCCGAGCTCGTCCATCAGGTTCGACTTGTTCTGCAGGCGGCCGGCGGTGTCGATGATGAGCACGTCGGCGTCGTCCTCCTTGGCGCGGGCCGCCGCCTCGAACGCGACCGATGCCGGGTCGGCGCCGTCCTTGTCGCTGCGCACGACGGGCACGTTGACGCGGGCGCCCCAGGTTTCGAGCTGGTCGGCTGCGGCGGCACGGAACGTATCGGCCGCGCCCATGACGACCTTCTTGTCTTCGGAGACGAACAGACGGGCCAGTTTGCCGGCCGTGGTGGTCTTGCCGGTGCCGTTGACACCGACCATGATGATGACGCCGGGCTTGTGCGCGTCCGGCTTGTCGACGTTCAGACGGCGGTCGGTGTCGCGGCCGACCAGGTCGAGCAGGTTGTCGCGCAGCGTGGCGCGCACCTCGTCGGGGCTTGCCTTGCCGGTGATGCGCGCATCGCGGCGCAATTCGCCGACTAGCTGCTCGCTTGCTTCGGCACCGACATCGGCCAGCAGCAGCGTGTCCTCGACGTCCTCCCAATCGGATTCGGAGAGGTTGTCTTTGGTGAGGATGTTGAACAACGCCTTGCCGAACGGATTCGAGGACTTGGAAAGTTTCGCCTTGAGCCGCTGAATGCGCGAGCCGGATTTTTCCGGTACATCATATGCGGGAGCCGCCGGCTTGACCGGGGCGGCCTGCGTCGGTTCGACCGGCTTACGCTCTTCCTCACTTCGAGGGGAGGCGGCTTCGCCCTCGGTTTCGGGAGCAGAGAGCTGCCTGTCAACTGTTGCGGCGACCGTCTCGGATTCTTCACCCGCACGACCCGCCTGACGCGGCGATGTTGCGGTTTCCGCCGGCCGGCCGACGACTTCGTTCTTACGCGACCTGCCGCGTACTACGCCCCACACAATGAGCAGGACGACAATCACCACTGCGGCGACAATGCCGATAATCAGATTCGTATCCATGGCTCCAGCCTAAAAACCGCAACGGACAGCGGCCGGAATACCACATACGTCGCATTGTTGCAGCCAAGTCGACGACTAATTGGGCTGCTGGCACAGACGCTGCCCCTGAGTCGTCCCTACATATCGAACCGGGGAAGACGCTGGTATAGGCAAATCTGCCACCAATGCATAAAGCGGCATACCAGACGGCACCGGATTGCCAGCGGTCCCATGATATTCAACATAGAACAAGTCGGGCAATGGTGCCCCACCCTCATCGTGGTAATACTCGCGACCGCCACCGAAAACACGTATCAAACAGGACACGCACGACACGATGTCATGGTTGTCGAACTCGCTCGCCGTCATCGACGGGGCCACATACGTCTTCATGATCGACTCTCCTCAGCCGCACGACCTACCGCGAAAACGTAGACCCCGACAACATTTCGGGGGGGTATAGGCGCTAGGCACCGCGACCACTACACTGGAGCTCATGGCCAATACTGCAAGAATGACGGCGCTGCAACGCCGCGAACAGCTCATCCGCGTGGGGCGAGCGTTGTTCGCATCCAAGGGGTTCGAGGCGGTGAGTGTCGAGGAGATCGCCGCGAACGCGAAGGTCAGCAAGCCGATCGTCTACGAGCATTTCGGCGGCAAGGAGGGACTGTACGCGGTAATCGTCGACCGTGAGATGCGCGAGCTGACCAATGCGCTCATCGAGGCGCTGTCCGACACCAAGGCGCATCCCCGCCAGATCGTGGAGCGCGCGGCACTCGCCCTGCTCACCTATATTGAGGAGAACTCCGAAGGCTTCCAAGTGCTCGTGCGCGACTCGCCGACCACCGACCCGGCCGGATCGTTCAACTCGCTGCTGGGCGACATCAGCCTGCGCGTGGAGGATCTGCTCACCGCCGCGTTCAAACGCCGGAAGCTCTCCGCCAAGGGCGTGCCATACTATGCGCAGATGCTGGTCGGCATGACCGTATTCACCGGTCAATATTGGGCGGACCGGCCGAAGGTCAACAAGGAGCAGCTCGCCGCATACGTCGTCGACCTCGCATGGCACGGCCTGAGCCGGCTGGATTCCAAGCCGATCCTGCGGTTCGAGAGCCAGAAGGCGAAGCAGCTCGCAGCCAAGGAAGACAAAGAACGTCGAGACAAAGAGCGGAGCGAGACAACGGCCCCGGACGAGCCGGACGCTCCTGTCGAGACCGCCGAACCGGACGAACCGGCATACCTGCCCGCGAGCGCCGACTGATCATCAGAACCGCGCACAAGCCGGAAGCCCAAAAAACGGCGGAACGGACGACGGGACTTGCCTGAACGCCGCTTAGTGATAGCTTTGCTTGTAGAGGTTAGACTCGCTGCAACATCCGAGGCGACGTGTCGCACGTCATCCCCGCGACACCTGTATAACGAGGAACTATGGAACAATCGTCGAAAACACTCACCTTCGTGGTGCCCGCCTACAACATGGAAACGTATCTGGAGCGCTGCGTGGAGTCGCTGCTCTCCGCGACGGACAACAGCGACATCGAAGTGTTGATCGTCGATGACGGATCCTCGGACGGCACCCCGGAACTTGCCGACATGTACGAGCGGCGCTGGCCCGGCAACGTGCGGGCAATCCACCAGGTCAACAAGGGCCACGGCGGCGCGGTCAACACCGGCATCGCCAACGCGACCGGCATGTATGTCAAGGTCGTGGACGCCGACGACTGGGTGGACATGCCCTCCATCGACACGCTCATGGGCACGCTGCGGGTGCAGCGCGTCGCCACGGATCCGGTCGACATGATCGTCACCAATTACGTGTACGACAAGGTGGGCAAGCGCGTCAAGCACACAGTGAACTTCCGTCATGCGATGGCGACCAACACCGTGCTCGGCTGGGACGATCTCGGCTGCTTCGGCGTCGCCGAATACATACTGATGCACGCGCTGATCTACCGCACCCAGGTGGTGCGCGACTCCGACATGCAGCTGCCCGAGCACACGTTCTACGTCGATTTCATCTACGCATACCAGCCGTTCCCGTGGGTCAAATCGATGCTGTACATGGACATCCCGTTCTACCACTACTTCATCGGGCGCGAGGGGCAGAGCGTACAGACCGACGTGATGATCCGCCGCGTCGCGCAGCTGCGGCTCGTCAACCAGCGCATGGTGGAGGCCACTCCCGAACCGGGAACCGTGCCGGACGGCCTATACCGTTATATGATTCATTTCCTCGCGATCGAAAGCTCGGTCACGTCGGTGTTCCTGATCCTGTCGAAAGACAAGGCAAACTACCGTCTCAAGGACGAACTGTGGGCGGACATCGACAAGGCGTCGCCGGCCATCGGGCGTGACGTGCGGCGCAAGCTGGTGTCGCGCGCGCTGAACCTGCGTGGGTCTGTCGGGCGCTGGGTGATCCGACGCGGCTATGTCGTCGCAGAGAAGGTCGTCGGCTTCAACTGACATGCCGCGCGGCGGGGCTGCCAGCTGATATTCGCCCCTCTATCACCGATCAGGAGAACGTCCATGATGCAATTCACCATGTCCGGAACCATGCTGCGCTTCGATGAGACGACGCTGCGGTTCTCATTCAGCCGCGACGGTGCGACCTGGAGCGGCTGCGACGGCATAGAGCCGCAGCTGACGCGCGAGGATCGTTCATTCTCGTTCGCCGGCGCCGCTACCGTCACGCATGAGCGGATCGAGACCGGCACCGGAGTCGGCGTGCGCAGCGTGTTCGCCGGGTTCGCGGGTGCGGATTACGCTTTTGAGACGTATATCTGGATCGAGCGGTCGAGCGGCGACGTGCTATGCGAATGGGTGCCACTGCGCGAGTGTGGGGCCGAGCCGCGCATCGACAGAGTGCTTTGGCCTGCTCCGCTGTCCTTCGACCATGCGGACGCGCATGACGTGACGCTCATCACCCACGAGCAGGGCGTGATGATACCGAATAACTGGCCTACCGAGGTCGGCACTGATGCGGTCTCCTTCGGCGGGCGGTTCGAGACTGCGGGCGGGTACATGCCCTGGTTCGCGCAGTTGCGCAGCGACGGGCATGCGTACATCGCCATCTGCGAGACGCCGTGGAACGCAGGATATGACATCGACCATCCGGCCGGCGGACCGTACACGCACGTCGGAATGTGGTTCGAGCCAAGTCTCGGCCGCATGGATTACCGTCGTGTCGTGCGATATCGTCTCCTCGACCACGCCGACCATACCGCCGTCTGCAAGACGTACCGCGCTTACGTCAACGAACGCGGCCGGCTGCGCACGCTGGCGGAGAAGGCGGCGCGCAACCCGTCAGTGCGTGACCTGCTCGGCCGTTCATGGGTGCATGTCGGCATCAAGACGAAGGTTCAGCCGGACTCGTCGTTCTATGATCCCGCGCAGCCCGGCAAGAATGATTCGCTCGTCACGTTCGCGCAGCGCGAACGGCAGATGCGCACGCTGCACGAAATGGGTGCCGGGCGGCTGTACCTGCATCTGGACGGCTGGGCGCAGCCCGGCTACGACAACGGCCATCCCGACTATCTGCCCGCATGCCGCGAGGCCGGCGGCTGGAAGGGCATGAAATCGCTGGTCGACGCCTGTCATGAGCAGGGAGATCTGTTCGGCACGCATGACCAATATCGCGACTATTACTTCGCCGCGCGCACGTTCGACCCGCGCAATGCGATCCGACTGGCGGACGGCACGATGCCCGAGCACGCGATGTGGGCCGGCGGGCGCCAAACGTACCTGTGCGCCGAGCTTGCGCCGGATTACGTGCGCCGCAACTTCAGTGAGATCGCCACGCACGGCATCGCGCTGGACTGCGCGTATCTGGACGTGTTCACCTGCAATGAAGGCGACGAATGCTCGCATCCCGAGCACCGCATGACCCGCCGCGGATGCTACGAGCGCCGCGCCGAATGCTTCGAATACCTGCTGGCGCACGGCATTCTCACCTCGTCCGAGGAGGTGTCCGACTGGGCGGTGCCGAGCCTGGTGTTCTGCCATTACGCGCCGTACGACTTCCAGATGCGCTCCCCCGACGCGCCTCGGCACGGCATCCCGGTGCCGTTGTACAACCTCGTCTACCATGACTGCGTGATCCAGCCGTGGATGATGGATCGGGTGGCCGGTGGCGACGACTACATGCTGTACGCGCTGCTCAACGGCGGTGCGCCGTACCTGATCCGTGACGCCGCATATGCCGGCATGGACGGTGATATGAATGCCGCACTGCGCGCCCGTACCGAGAACGACATCGAGCGGTGTGCTGTCGTGGCCGGGCTGCACCTGCGCGTCGGCATGCAGGAGCTCGTGCGGCATGACCTTGTCGGCGGCGACCCGCTGGTGCAGCGCTCGGTCTTCGCCGACGGCACCGCCGTGACGTGTGATTTCCACGCGCAGACGTATGAGGTAGCAGCGAACGGTTCTCATTAAGAAAGGTGCGAGGATTCCGCACATTTTCGAACAAGCGAACATTGCGCAGAAAGCCCGGAATTCCGGGCTTTCTGCTGTTTTCATGTTCGTTTTCCCCGTCACACGGACTCGCACCTTTCTTATTGAGAACCGCTCGCTGCGACAAGGGAGCAAGCCCTCAGACCCACCTATCGGACATGGCGAACGAGTTGCGCATCAGGTTGCTCGACGTATACAGCACGTTATCGAGCAGCTTATGGGTCAGATCCTGCAGACGCCCGGCCATCGTCTCGTTCGCAGCCATGAGCGCCGCGCGGATGTCCCCGGCTTCGGCATCGGCGAGCGCCGCATCCGTTTCTTCGACAAGCCGGCGCCCGAACGCCCGCACCTGCTCGCCATAGTATTCGATCGCGTTGCGCGTCTCGTACCAGTGCGCGTCGGCAATTACGGCGATCAGACGGTTCGTCCAGTACAGGTTGTCGGTGGAGACCTCGGGCGTGGTGTCGCGCAGATACGCCGGAGTGTCGTCCACGTTCGCATAAAAAGGTGCGACCGCCGTGAACGGGCCGGAACCGAAGGCGATCCACATCACCGCCGCCGCTGCGGCCGGCACGTCGTGCCGCAGTTCGATCGCGACCATGTGGCCAGTGCGGTTGATGCCGATCGGACGGTAGCGATGCCGGCTTTCCGGTGTACCAAGCGTTCCGTACGGGTCAAAAGGCGTGCCTTCGAAATGCGACGACATCAGAAAGTCGATGTCCTCGACCGTCACCTTGTTCTCCGGCGCCCGGCACCACGGGATATCGTCGGAGGTCGGCGTGTAGCGGGCCGCGGGCGAATCCCAATCCTCGCTCGGGTTCAGGTGACGTTGCATGTACCAGGCGCGCGGCGTGTTGTAGATATGGTCCTTGACGGTGCTGGTGCCGAACACCGCACGCGGGTTGATGTGGTCCGGCAGCACGGCGGCGACGCCGAAACCGGTGCCCTGCGCGGGCCGCATGGCACGGCCCAGATGGTGCCGATCGATGAATTCGCGCAGATCCGCGCTGCACATGAAGAACCGCCGCTCGCCGAACGCGTCGGAGAAGTCGAAGTCGTCGATGCCCAGCTGGTTGGGGATCGTCGCATAGCAGTCGTCGGGCACACGGCGCGCAATCCAGTGGTGCCCACCGATTGTCTCGACATACCAGATCTCGTCCACGTCGGAAATGATCACGCCGTTCGACTCATAGGTGCCGTACCGTTCCAGCAGCTCGCCGAGCCGTTCCACACCCTCGCGGGCCGAAGAGACATACGGCAGCACCAGCGTGATGATGTCCTCCTCACCGATGCCGCCGGGGGTCTCCGGCCGATAGCCGGCCTCTCCCGGCACGCCTTCGGCTGGCCTGAGCTCGACCAGCGGGTCGGCGGCGAGCACGCGCTCGTTCACCGCGATGGTTTCGGTGGCGCTCATCGCCACGTTGCGCTCGCTTGCGCCGGCCTCGGCGAGCACGCCTCGGTTCGGCAGCACGTTCGGCGCGATGGTGTAGCGGCACGGGTCGTCCGGCAGGTCGATCTCGACATGGCTGAGCGTGCTGCGGTAGTGGCGCGGCTGGTCCGTCGGCGCCACGGCCACGAGCCGCTTGGGATCGTAGCGGCCGGAGCCGGAATCATCGTTGCGGGCGATGATCGTCGCGCCGCTGCAGCTGGCTGATTTTCCGATAAGCAATGTGGTGCATGACATGCCGACCACTGTAGGAGCCGGCCTCACCATTGCGCATCAACGGGACGGCTGCGGCAGAAAAAATACTGCGGAAGGCCAAATATTATGTCATCTCAGCCAAATACGCAGGGTTTCACACGAATTTTTCAGGTAAACCACATGACTTGCTCCGAAACATGCGTTTATATAGTAATCACGACCGCAAGGCCGCAATAACTGAACCCCTTCTTCTCTTCTCTCTCAAGCCCGGCTTCCCCGCCGGGCTTTCTCTTTTTCCGCGCCCCTCCATCGCGGTGTCGCACTTCACCAAAACACGGGTTGAAATAGCCGTTCTTGATAATTCCCCGTGTCAAATCGCCGTTTTCGGGCCACAAAACGGCGATTTGACACGGGGAATTGCGGATTTCGGCTATTTCAACCCGTATTGTGGCGCCCCGGCCCACGCATCTAGGCAAGGCATCGCAATCGGCGCAGTTTGTCTGGCGCGCCCGCCCGACCGCACAGGCGGGAAGCCCCGCCGAGGCCGGCACCGCACGCCAGAGCCGCTCCGGCAAGCTGACATCCCCGATCTGATCAACATCGGCGTGTTCTCCGCGCTGTACTTCGCGCTGGCCGCCGACCTGATTGCCAAAGCCGGCAAATACTCCAGCAAGATCGGCATCCTCATCAGCTACGTGGTGTTCTCGTACGGCCTGACCAGGCTATGGTTCATGAAGGACGCCGCATACATCGACGGCGTGTTCGCGAACATCAACACCGACACATCATGAATTCACGGGCAACATTCGAGAGCAGCCATGCGGGGCGAACCGGCGCATATGCAGCCGGCGCAGACGGCATGAGCAGATCCAAGTCCGCTCCCGCGCCAGCGGCCGTCATCCTCGGCCCTCGGGCGAAACTGTATCTGATGCTGCTCGCCAACATGCTGTTGTTCTTCCACGCGGATGCGCGAGCCGAAGCGCTGCTGACGGCACTGTTCCTCACGCCGCTGTTCCTTGCCGGACGCTGGCGTATGGGACTGCGGCTGACGGCCTGCTATGCGGTTCTGCTGGGGTGGGGATTGTGGTCGGACGCGGCGACGCTGGACACGGCGGGGGGCTTCGGGCGCCGCGTCGGCCTCCGGCTCTGGCGCCGACGCCTGGATACATGTCGTCGGGCTGTTTTCCGTGGGGCTTCGCATGATAATGCCTTGTTTCATCACCGGCGCCTACGCGTTCTCCACCACGCGCGTCAGCGAATTCGTGTGCGCGCTGCGTCGTATGCGCGTGCCCGAATCGGTGGCCATCCCCTGCATGGTGGTCATCCGGTTCTTTCCGACAATCGGGCGGGACTACCAGCGAACCCGCGACGCGATGGCCCTTCGCGGTCTTGTCTCCGGCCGACTCGCGCTGCTGCGGCATCCGGCCCAGTCGCTGGAGTTCGTGCTGGTTCCGCTGTTGATGAACGCGACGATCGTCTCGCGTGACCTGTCGGTCGCGGCACTTACCAAGGGATTGGGACGGCCCGGCCGGCATACCTGCATAACGGAGATTCACAGTGTTGGTTTGATTGGGCGGCGATGGCGGTCTGCACGATCCCGCTGGCACTGAGCATCGGCGGCATACTATGAGCGATGTGATCATACGGTTGCGCGATTGCTCGTTCCGATACCGTCAGGCCGATGCGGATTCGGAGGATGGCGCCTCGCCACGGGGCGCCGCGGCAGGAGAGCGCCGGCGTCGAAACGGCGGCCGGCGAGGCCGACGGATTCATCATCGACTGGCTGGTGGGACCGGATCGTTCACTGGGCCGCTACCGGTATCGGCTTGACCGGACCATCGCCAAGGGGTTGGAGGGCAAACCCTGTTATGTGTTTCATGCGACGGACGCGCCGGCAGGCTGCCCGTTCAGTGTGCTGGTGGCGATGGATCCGATGCCCGAACGGACTGCGCTGGCGAGCGGCGGCCTGCTCAGTCATCTGCATTTTCAATACGCCAGCGATGACGGCATGCTGTTGAGGGCGGATTCCACATTGCGCAAACGCATGTGGTACCCGACGATGTGCGCCGACGAAGGCACGCTGCGCGACCAATGCGACATCGTGCGGACCCTGCACAAGTTGCCTCCGCTCGACCGCGAGGCATAGGCTCATCGCCGGCATGATCGCCCGTCGATGAGCCTTGACGTGTCACGCGAACTGGCTGTTGTACAGTGCGGCGTAACGGCCGCCGCGTTCCAACAGTTCATGATGGTTGCCGTGCTCGATGATGTCACCATGTTCCATATACAGAATCAGGTCCGCGTCACGGATCGTCGACAGCCGGTGCGCGATGACGAAGCTGGTGCGTCCTGCCATCAGTCTTGTCATGGCTTTGCCGATTTCCGCCTCGGTCCGGGTATCGACGGAGCTGGTAGCCTCGTCGAGTATCAGGATCGGCGGGTCCGCAAGGAAGACACGGGCGATGGTGAGCAGCTGGCGTTGTCCGACCGACAGGTTCCCGGCCTCGTTGTCGAGTACGGTATCGTAGCCGTGCGGCAGCGTGCGTATGAAGTAGTCGGCGCGCACGGCTTTGGCCGCTGCGATGATCTCCTCGCGGGTCGCATCGGGCCGCCCGTAGGCGAGATTCTCCGCCACGGTGCCGCCGAACAGCCACGTATCCTGCAGCACCATGCCGAATTCGCGGCGCAGATCGCCTCGCGTCATGGCGGCTGTGGATACGCCGTCAAGCGTTATCGCGCCGCCATCGATCTCGTAGAATCGCATCAGCAGGTTGATCAGCGTGGTCTTGCCCGCGCCGGTTGACCCGACGATTGCGACCTTCTGCCCTGGCTCGGCCACGAAGTTGACGTCTTTCATCAGCGGCCGTTGCGGATCGTATCCGAACCTCACGTGGTTGAACACCACACGGCCCTGCACAGGCTCCTCAGCGATCTTCGCCGCGTCAGCTGGCTGGGGGTCGGGCCGTTCCTCTTCCTCGTCCAACAGCTCGAAGGTGCGTTCGGCGGACGCGAGCGCGGACTGCAGCGAGTTGATCATGTAGCTGGCTTCGGTCAGCGGTTCGGACACCTGGTTGATGTATTGGTAGAACGCCTGCGCCACGCCGACGGTCATGCGGCCGCCAAGTACCATCCAACCGGCGAGCAGCATCACCGCCATCTGCGAGAACCGCGCGATCATGCGGATCAGAGGATTGACGGATATCGTGATGAAGTCGGCGAGCTGCGCGGCTTTTCGGGTGCGTTCGGCGGCGTCCTCCATCGCTGCCGCACTGTCTTCCTCGCGATTGTATGCCTTGATGATGTTGCGGCCCTTGTAGTATTCCTCGGCCAGGCCGGTCAGCTCTCCGATGGTCTCCTGACGCAATGACGCGATCTCGAGGTTCTTGCGGGCGACCAGTTTGGTTACCCACATGCTCAATGCCATGAACACGAGGAACACGACCGTGAGCAGCCACGAGTAGTAGACCATGATGACCAGCGAGCCGGTCACCGTGGTGATGGCAGTGATGAGTCGCAGCAACCCCGTCTGCATGACTTCGCTGATACGGTCAAGATCGTTGGTGACCTTGCTCAGCACTTCTCCCGGCTTATTGCGGTCGAAGAAGCGCAGCGGAAGCCGCTGGATCTTCGCGCTGATCTGCTTGCGCAGCGTCAGGTTGAGGTTTTCGGCCACGGACGCCATCAGATAGGACTGCAGGTAGTAGAAGCCCCACTCGCCGAGATACAGGATTGCCAGAATCAGGATCGTCCAGCCGATACCGCCGGCGTTCCAGCTTACTGAGAACGGAACGCCGTCACGCCATGCGCCCTGCACGGCATCCCATATCGAGTCCACCACGACGGCGCTGTACATCGGAGCGGCGATATGGAAAAACGTGAACAGCAGAATCGACGCGGCGACCACGCACAGGCGCACCCGCTGATTGCCCAGCTGCACGAACAGCCGCCGGGCTGTGGCCATCGCGTTCTTCGGCGCTTCGAGCTCGATGTCGTCGGTCTTTACCGTGTCGCCCGCGTTCACAACGGTTTCCGTCATATCGTCATTCTGCGTTGTCATTCTCGTCACGCCTCCTCTCCCATTGCCGGCTCCTTGGTCTGCGATTCGACGATTTCGCGGTACACCTCGCAGTCCGCCATCAGTTCGTCATGTTTGCCGATGCCTGCCACTTGTCCGTCCGACAGCACGACGATCTGGTCGGCGTGCTGGACGGTGCTCACGCGCTGCGCGATGATGAGCACCGCACGCCCGTTCGTCTCTGCGGCGAGCGCATGCCGCAACGCGGCGTCGGTCTTGAAATCGAGCGCCGAGAAACTGTCATCGAACACCACCAGCTGGGTGTCTCCGGTCAGTGCGCGCGCAATCGACAGACGCTGCTTCTGCCCACCGGAGAAGTTCGTACCGCCTTGCGCGACGCGGGATTCCAGTCCTTGCGGCAGCGAATCGACGAACTCGCGGGCCTGCGCGACATCGATCGCATGATTCAGCCGCTCATCGGAGGCATCTCGGTCTCCGTACCGCAGATTGTCGGCAATCGTCCCCGAGAACAACCACGCCTGCTGCTGTACGTAGGACACGCGGCGCCGCAGATCGTGCTGCGTCATCTTGCGCACGTCCACGCCATCGAGGGTGACTTCTCCCCAATTGGCGTCATGGAACCGCAGTGCGAGCATGGCGATCGTCGATTTGCCCGAGCCCGTGCCACCGATGATCGCCGTGGTCTGGCCCGTCTTGCAGGAGAAGCTGACATGTCGCAACGTGTCCTCCTGCGCGTCCGCGAAACGGAATGTCACATCGCGGAACGCCAGCACCTCGCCGTCCGGGAGCGGACCGCGACCACTCATATCCACCGCCGCGCCCGGCTCCGGGTCGGCGATCTGCGGACTGTGGTCCAGCACCAGCCGCACACGCTCGCAGCATTCAAGCGCCCTCGGCAAGGTGATGATCACCATCTGCGCCATCATCAGATAGAACAGCGCCATGATCGCATACTCCACGATGGCGGTGATGTCGCCGATTTGGAAGTTTCCGGCGCTGATGCGTCCTCCCGCGAGGAAATACACGACGACGATGAATGCGTTCATGCCGAAGTACGACAGGCCGTCGAGGTTCGCGAATAGCCGGTTCGCCTTGATGGACGTATCGGCGTAGTCGACGAACGTGCCGTCCATGCGCCGCCGCTCATGGGATTCCTTGTTGAAGGCGCGGATCACGCGGACGCCGGTAAGGTTTTCGAGTAGCACGGCGCCGATGCGGTCAAGCAGTTTCTGCAGTTTGCGGAACAACGGCGCCGCGGATCGCATGATGAACAGCGCCACGACGCACACGAAGGCTATCGCCACCAGCAGCCACAGAGACAGGGTCACGTCGAGCCGGAACGACAGGGTCAGCGCGATGATGAATATGATCGGCACCGGCATCAGCATGCACAGCACATTGGTCATGGCCATCTGGATGTTGACCACGTCGTTGATCGTTCGCGTGGTTATCGATGCCGTACCGAAATTGCGGAAATCATAGATCGACAGATCCATGGATTTGCGGTACAGAGCCATGCGCATGTCCTTGCCGACGCGAGAGGTCAACTGCGAGCAGCACCATCCGCCCGCCACGGCGCACATGCCGGAAATCAGCGCGGCCACGCCCATGCCGACCGCCGTGATGGTCATCTTCTTGAATGATGCGGATGTCGCGCTTTCGTTCAGCAGCTCCGCTGCGAATGTGGGAATGACCAGCGCGCCGACGACATCGACCAGCAGCAGCACCGTCGTCACCGCGCACAGCGCCCAGTATGGCTTCATGAAACGGGCAACCAGCCGCATGCTTCTTCCTTCCCCTCGCGAAATCGTCTACGCTCATATCTCAGTATTGTCCCGAAGTAGGACAATTGAGCCATACGGCGTGGCGAAGTCCGAGACGGGAAAAACTACACGGAAATGTCATGCATCTGTTTGCGGAACACCCGCCCGTAGACGCCCATGCCCTTGAGCAACGCGCTGCGCAGCTCGTCAGGAAGCTCGCTCATCGCCCGATACTCCGCGGCGCGACTCGGCGCGATCAAGCTGTTGCAATATCTGCGCCCGGCAGGCGTGAAACGGACCGTTTTGACCCGACGATCGCCTTCGGCGTCCCCAAGCTCCACGAACCCATGCGCCACAAACGATGCGATGACATTGTTGACCGTCTGCCGCGGCAACAGCGTGTACTCGCAGATCGCCCGCTGCGACGCCCCATCATGGTCCTTGAGGTAGTCCAGAATGCACATCACATTATCCGACACTCCGGCTCGGCGAGCGTAATCCGAATACGCCACGTCAATGCGATGCAGTTCATCGAAGAACAGATCGATATGACTCGCGATCGATGACGCTTCAATATCCCGAGCCATGTCTCTCTCGCCGCCATGCCCCACAGCGGCATTCTCTGAATTGTCCGACATAAGGACAATCATACAGGCATTTCAGCGATTGCGCCAGAGGGAACGCCTCACTGCCGCAACAGCGCCGACACACGATTAAATCCCCCCCCATTGAAGCCACGGCTCAGGAAGCCATTGCGTTTGTTCTGTCTCAATGTCCCGGGCGACACACGCGAGATGGTTACGCCGATGACGCACACGAATGGAACAGCAAAGGATGCGACAAATGATCACGATGACCGCTACGCCGCGCCGACAGCACACGATCAGAGTGTCGGCTGAATGGGGTACGGCAGGGGAATGAGATCGCCGCTAGCGTCATAGAACTCACGTAGGTTTATGGAGCGCACGCCCATCGCCTCGGCCACATCGGGAATCTTAGGCTCTTTCTTCAACGGGTTGTTGGGGATGGGATGTACTGCTTGCTCATTGGTGACGACAATGATCCGGCCGGACCCACCGGGCGGCGCAGCGTTCGATGCGTTTCCTGCCGATGATCAGCGCCGGCAGTCCGGCGTTGCGGAAGATCTCGGTCACTCCCCTGCCTTTCCCGTGCTCGCGGAGGAAGTATCTTTTGAACTCGTCGGAATAGATGATGCGCGTCGGAGTGACGTTGGACACTGCCCACAGGCCGCGCAGGTACGAGATCTCGTCAGGAGTGAACTCCCTTCTCATCGCCGTCCCTTTCCGTATGAGACGACATATGCGGCAGAGGCCGGCATCCCCTAGCGGTTTCCATGGGATGCCGGCCTCTCGGACGGACGTCCCCTTGAGGGAGAAGGACCCGAAGGGCCGGGGCATCCGTCAGACCGTTCAGGCGATGGCGCTCGCCTTGCGGGACTTGACGCCGACGGTCACGCCGGCGCCGATCAGGAGGGCCGCAACCACGGTGAACAGCACGGTGCCCGCGCCGCCGGTGAGCGGCAGCCGGGTGATGCTCTTCACGTTCTCCACGACCACTTCGGCGGTGCTGCCGTCGGAGACCAGTCCCCAACGATCGCTGCTGACGCCATCGGCGTCGATCGTGTAGGACGGTTTCGCGGTCTGGTCCGCGCCGGTGCCGGAGAGGTTGGCCGCGATCGTGAAGCTGAAGAACACGCCCACGTTGACGTAGCCGTTCGGGGCTGCGATCTCCTCGATGGTGTACTTGCCCTCGTCAAGGGCCGTGAAGGTCACCTTGCCGTTCGGGTCGGTGGTGAACACGCCGGAGAGGGTGCCGTCGGCGGTGGATTCCGGCTTGGTGTCGAGGGTGCTCCACTTGCCGTTGCCGTCCTTGTCGGGGGTGTAGGCGAGGTACTTGCCGTCGGCATTCTTGATGGCGAACTTGGCGCCCTCGAGCGCAGCACCGGTGGTCTTGTCCTTCTTGACCAGGGTGTAGTCGAAGTTGAAGACCTTGACCGGGGTGCCCGGCACTTCCTGCTTGCTCTCGTTGTTGCTCGGATCGTTCGGATACCTGATCGTCGGGGTGTTCGCGGCGCCGGTGTTGCCGGTGCTGCCGGTCACGGTGGCCTTGTATTCGACGGTCACGTTCTTGCCGACCAGGTCGGCGTCGGTGAACTTGGAGTCATCGACGGGGGTGCCCTTGAAGCCCTTGGCCTTGATGTAGGCGCTCAGGTCGATGATGAAGGTCTTGGACGTGGAGTTGAAGCCGGTGACCGTGTAGTCGGTGCCGGCCGTCAGCTGCTTGTTATCGACCGTGACCTTCAGGGTGTCGGTCTTGTAGGACAGTGGCGCGTTGTGCGCGAACTTATCGGACACGGTGAACTGGTAACCGTTGACCTTGTAGCCCACGTAGTTCGGAACCTTGGTCGTGATCGTGTAGGAGGCATCCTGCCCGGCTGCGACGGTCTGGTCGGTCACGGTCTTGCTGACCGACGCGGTCTGGTTCTTCATGTCGATGGAACCGGAGGAGTACACCGTGTTGTTGATGGTCAGCTTGGTGCCGGCGAGGATCGGCAGGGCCTTGCTGCTCTTGCCGGTCACGGCCTGGTCGACGATCAGCCACAGGCCCGGGCTGTCCAGCGTGAACGTGGCCTGCTTGTTTTCGTTGGACAGGGTCGACGTGACCGTGGTCGTGGCCTTGGACGCGAGCTTGTCGGCGAGGCCGCGGGTGGTGCCGTCGCCCAGCCACGGGCTCGTGGTGGACTTGTCGAGCTTGGCCTGGTCCTGCTGCTGCGCCCAGGCGAGTGGATCGCCGGTGCCCGTATACTTCAGGTATTTGGCGATATCCGTCTTGAGGCCGTCCTCGGTCTTGAGGGTGACGCTCTGGTTCGGGGCGGTGCCGTACACGTCGTAGGACGCGACCTTCACGACCTTGAATGTGTGTCCAGTCAATTGGTCCGCGCTCGTGGCGTTCAACGTGATGGTCTTCTCACCGTCCGTGACGACCTGCGCGTTCGCGCTGGACGCCGCGACGGCCCCCAGTCCCGCGACGGTGGCGATGGCGGCCGCCATCGCCGTGATCTTAGTGAGTTTCATGGGGAACTCTCCTTCTTTCATGAAAGACCGTTCGGCCGGACGGTCGAACGGGCCGCGCGCCGGCGTGCATGCGGCGCGCGAAATCTGTCGCTACGCCCTGGAGCGTTTCGCTCCGAGGACGGCCAGCACGAGCGCTGCGGCGATGACGGACAGGCCGAGCATCGTGTTGTTCCGGGCCTCGGACGCACCCGTCAACGGCAGCGCGCTCTGTGCGACCCGCGTGATCGTGAACGCCGCCTTCGCGATGCCGGTGACGTCGGCCGTGTTTCCCTCGTCGTCCTTGGTCTTTGCGATGGAGGCATGGACGGTGAGGGCGCCGCTGGATGCGGTGCCGCCGGTGGCCGTGATGGTGATCCGGTATCCGGCCTTCGAGCAGGCAAGGTCGCCCGGGCAGTCCGTCCGGTCCTCGGCCGCGTAAAACGTATACGTGCCGGCCTTGGCCACGCCGTCCCGCAGACCGCCGACGGACCGTGTTTTGGATACCGTGATGGTCTTGTCCCTAACGGCCTGTCTGGTGGCCTGGTCGGATGGGATGAACGTGAACCTGAACGTCTCGCCGTTCTTCGAATCGCGGCCGGTCAGGGTTTTGGAGCCGTTCACGGTGACCGTGGCGGGTGTCGGACTGTTGACGAATCCACTGGTGAACGTCCAGTCGGGATGCGTGTTGTCGAGCGTGAACGGGTGGCTACTGTCATCCTTGTGGAACCCGGACGGGGCTTGGGAGTCGGTGAGCGTGTACGCGCCCATGTCGAGGCCTGTCACCCTGAACGATCCGTCGGTCCGGTCCTCGTCGCCGTCGCCGTTGTCCGTGATGGTCCTGGACTGGCCGTCCGGGCCGGTCAGAGTCCAGGAGGATCCGGCCAGCGGATTGTTTTCGGTGTCGGTCTTGCGCCATGAGACGGTTCCCTTGCGGGTCTTGACGTCGACCAGCCGGGTGTCGAACGTGGCGCGGCCGCATTGGTCTTTGACCGTGACCTTCACATGGCATGGGCCTTCGTTCGGGAACGTGATGGAAGTGGCCGATCCGGTCGGGTCGGAGAACGACGCGTTGCAGTCGGATTGCCACTGGTACGTGTATGGCGGCGTGCCTTTGGTGACGGTCACGGAAGCCTGCACGGTCGATCCGGCCGTGGCGTCGGACGGGATCGTGGCCTTCACGTCGAGGCTTTTCTCCACTCCGGACAGGATGAGGAAGTTCAGGAACGCTCGTATGGCGTTGCGGTCGGCGTCGGTGTTTTTTTTGAATTCGTGTCCGGCCTCGTACATGACCATGCCGTTGCCGTAGTCGCCGTATCCGGGACCCACGGCCATGAACACGGCCGGACCGGGAGACATACCGGCGAGGACTTGCCGCTGGTTCGGGTCGGTCTCCAGCACCCTGGTGGTGGCGCGCCACGCGCTGCCGGGGGCGGGCATGTAGATCTCTTCCGCTCCGTTGGCGTGCGCGGCGAACGTGTTCCCGACGAACTGCATGATCGGGTCCGACGCGGCGCCCGTCACCCGGTAGGCGCCGCTTACACCCGACGCTCCTTTATGCTTGTCTCCGATGAGCAGGCCGTTGGTGGACAGGAAGAACATGGAACCGTCATCCACGCCCTTGCCCTTGGTATTGCTTTCGAGATAGGAGACGGCGTGGCATCCGGCCCAGATGTAGCCGCCGCCCTTGTTGAAGGAGGCGAGTGGGCTATGCGTCGCGGTGGTCGGTTCGGCGTGCGGCATGACGTAGATGTCGTCGCAGGAAGAGTCCAGGTCCGCCGGAGTCGCTTTTTCTTTGTAGACGCGGTCATCGGTGGTATTCTCGTTCCGCAGGATGCCGGACTTGACGAGGTAGCCTTTGGCTATCTTGCCGTTCTGATTGTCGAGCACGACGCGGGGGACCGAGGAGATCTTCCGGCTGTTATCGACGGTGACGGCGGTGTCGGTGGGCCCGTCGATGGACACGCCGTAGCCGCGCCACTTGGACAGCATCGACCTGACGTTGTAATCGACGTCGTCGCCGGATATGACGAACGGGCCGGAGATGTAGTTCCTGCCGTTGTAGGTGAGGTCCACGCCGGTCTGGCTGGTCTTGCTCCCGTTGATGACCCAGTACACCGGGACCTTGGCGTTGAGGACGAGATCGTAGATGAGGCCGTATGGTTTGAGCTGGGCGTCGTCAGAAGAGGTGTTGCCCATGTCGACGATGTACGAGCCGACGGGGAACGTGATCTCGCCCGTCTTGCCGGCGGACTTCACCGCTGTCTCCGCCGTGGACGTGCCGGCCGGCATGTCCTCGCCGCTCGCGGTGCCGCCCACCGACAACGCGAGCACCATGGCGAGGACGACCATTATAGCCAGGAGGAACCTATACCCCCCCCCCGGTGGTTTTTCCGTTTTCTGCCATTCTCATCAGTGCTTCCTTCCAAGGACGGAATCGGATTTCACGCCCGAACTATGACGCCGCGGATCAGAATCTCTTGTGAACAACAGCGGTATGCACAACGCCGCGAGCACGTAGGCCGCCACCACGGACAGAGGAATCGGACGCGGGTCGATGACCTGTGACTCGTCTGGAACCTCCGCCGGGATCGCGGCGCGCAGTCCGGACACGAGCAGACGGTGCGTGTTCACCCCGTACGGCGTGCATGTCATCAGGGTGACACGGTCCTCGTCCTCGACGATCCTGAGTTTCGACACGTCGGACGGTTCGATCACGCTGACGCGGTCGACCTTGTAGCCCAGGGTCTCACCCATCACCTTGATGTAGAAGGAATCGCCCTTCTTGAGCTCATCGAGCCTGGTGAACATCAATGCCTTGACCAAGCCCCTGTGCCCGGTGATGACCGCGTGCGTGCCCTTGCCTCCGACGGGCAGGCTGCTGCCGTACAGGTGGCCCGCCCCGAGCTCGAGCGTGGATTCGGATGTGCCGTGGTAGATGGGCAGGTCGACCCCGATCCTCGGGATGTCGACCGACCCCATGACGCCCCCGCCAGCGTCAAGCATGGAGAGGTATCTCTTGTCGGAGACGGAACCCTTCGTCTGCGTGAACGGGTCCTTGGCCTCGCCGAGGACGTACTGTCCATGCGAGGCGAGGTCGCGGTTGTACGCGCGCGCCTCCTTCAATTCGTTCTCCGCCCGCGGATACGGCCAGCCCGCGACCGTTTTCTCCAGACGATCAGACGTGGCGGACTGTTCCCCGGCGGACCGCGACTGCAGCATGACCGGCACGGACACCACCACCAGCCCCGACACGACGAGCGCGACGGACACGACGGACAGCAGCCTTCCCCTGAACGACGCCCGGCGGCGCGCGTCGCAAGCCTTCCGGACGTCCTCCAGGCCCAGGACGGCTCCCCAACCACGGACGATGGTCTTCGACGATGCCGGCATGCGCACCTCCCTCCGGACGGATCGGCTTGGTTCCCTCACTGTGGAAGGCAGAATAACGCGGAACGGCGCCAAGGGACGTCTTCCACCCGAGCGCCGCCCCCCCCCTCCGCCGTACGAAGCCGGGATTCCTTTGCCGCGGACAGCAGCCATGACATCACCCCCCCCCCCCCCCCCCCCC